>Ga0102815_10001033_pt1 | contig 17673 bp, 9 predicted proteins | sample ColrivemetaGS759_FD_79113 | JGI IMG/M metagenome (GOLD analysis project Ga0102815, IMG submission 79113) | Estuarine microbial communities from the Columbia River estuary - Ebb tide ETM metaG S.759 | ecosystem: Environmental > Aquatic > Marine > Intertidal zone > Estuary | place: USA: Columbia...
CCGCGGCCCCCGACGAATTCAGGGTGCCAAGCTGGTTGCGGAAGACCGCGCCCTGGGTGTCGATCAACCCGGTGCGGGTCCATCGATCGAAGTTGATGGGGACGTCGAGCCCACCCAGGACGAATCCGTTCGACGTGCCGCTGAGGCTCGAGAACATGATGAAGTCCCGGTTCGCGTACGCCTCCCCAGGATGGAAGTAGATCTGCTGGAGGTCCGCGCTGCTCACCGAACCGGAGCTCGACCGGGCCGAGAGTGCCGCATGACGGCGGAGCACCGTGACCCAATCCTCGTTCGCCTCTGAGGGCGCTGATCCGAGCGCCAGCCAGCCGCCGGTCGAGTTGATCATCACCGGCTGTCCGGCGTACTCGCCGGTCCTCGGGTTGAACCAGAACTGCTCGAAGGCGCCTATCGACGACCCGAGGTTGAGCTCCCCGGTGGCGGAGGCCTCGGGGAGGTAGACCGCGTAGACCTGGTCGTCTTTCGAATAGACCTGGCCCTCTCCGATGCTCGTCGCTTCGTTGCGGAGGAGGCTGTCGTTGGGGTGCATTTCCCAGAACGGAAGCTCCGCCTCCATGAAGCGCCGGGCGTGTCCGACGTAGGTCCACATGTCGTCGCGCGTCCGGAAGTCCTCGATGGAGAGGTCGCCGCCGAGCGGAAGGTTGTGCCAGCCGAGGTAGAACTCAACGCCTCCGCCGCTGAAGAGCGCGTCGTAGAGCACCCGCTTCCGAACGTCGTCGGCGTTGGAGTCCGTCAGCCCTGTGGGCCACGGATTCATCTCGTCGGCGTCAATGATCCAAGGACGCCCTGCCTGCGTGGAGAGCGATCGAAGCTGTTCGATCTGGTCCTCAGCGGAGTTCAGGGAGAATTGAAGCGACGCGGCGTCGATGTTCGGATCGGTCAGTACGGACTGGAAGACCGCGAGGTCATCGGGGCGATTGTGGAGCGAGATGGCGTGCTCGTAAGCGTCCAGATCAGTGATCCACTGCGCGAAGCTCCCCAGGGTCGATGCGTTGAAGTCGGTCTCCTCGCAGAGGTTCCAGCGCAGCGCCGGGTGGTGTCCAAAGCGAGCGATCACTTCGCGGTAGAAGAGCCGACGCTCGGTCCCGAGGGTGCCGCCGTCCAGCCAGAGCTCGTTCGCGACCTCGGTCTCGTTCATCACGAGGGACAGTGAGATGCCCAGGCCTTGGGCATGCTCGAAGATCGTGTTCCACTGCCGCAGGCGACTCGTGTCGTAATGCCGCTTCTCGAAGGCGCGGTTCTTCGGGCCGATGAAGGGGTAGACGTCCCTCCCGTCGCCGCCGAGGTTCATCACCAGCAGGAACATCGAGTTCACGCCCTTCTCTGCCAGGTAGTTGAGGGCGCCGATCGCTCCCTTGCCGTCCTCGTCACCGTTGCCCGGCCGGAGGAGCGGATCGCCAGGATTCCAGTCCGCGCGATGCTCCGCGAAGCTGTGGAGGTTGCCGGCGCCCTGGGTCTTCGTGATGTCGTCCATCGCCCTGTTGGCGAGGAAGTTCTCAGGGCCGTTGATCCCGGCCTTCAGGTAGAAGGGCCCGTGCTCGAACTTTCGGTGGTGACGCCCTGAATCGGCGAGGGTGCCAAGCCGGTAGAGGCCCTTGCCAGCGGGGTCGATGCCCTTCACCTCGAAGGTGATCTGGCGGCCGTCCACGGTGGTGACCGCAGAGCCAGCGTTCGCGCCGCTCTGGATGGCGACGCCGGCTCCAGAGCGCATGGCGACGCTCGCCGTCCAAGTCCCCTTGGTCGGAGGGAGGAAGCGCACGGTCCACACGTTGCCGACATCCCCGGATCCACCGTCCGCGTCGAAGAAGCCGGGGACCTCGAGGCTTCGGCCGCCGGGACCATCGAAGCGGGCTGACAGGCGGTAATCGAGGAAGGGATTCGGGCTCTCACCGGTCTCGGACTCCCAGGGGCCGAGGAAGCTGAGCTCCATGGGGGAGCCGACGCGAGGCTCCAGCGGGCTGATCGAGTGATCGCCGTTGCCGTCGGTGCCGGCGTGGACGCCGGGCTGCCGGATCAGGAACGCGGCGCCGTCGATGCCGTTGGAGATGACCTGTATGCCAGTGACGCTGTGCTGCGAGGTGACGCTGCCGCCACCTGGCAGCTTGAGGTCCTCGAAATGGAAGCTCATGGCGTGAACGCGCTGCCCCCGGTTATCTCCCGCTTCACAGAAGACCGGGGTCTCTACCCAGGGCCCGAGCGCGACGGGATCACCGATCGAGCCGCTCTGGAAACGTGCGCGAACCTGCACGACATCATTCCCACCGACCTCGAAGAGGAAGAAGTCTGCCGCGGGGCCGGCTCCTGGCGTCCAGGGCCCGAAGCTGACCTCCCAAGGGGTCAGCACGTTGGAGCGAGTGAAGTACGACTCCAGGTTGCGGCTGTCGGCGTTGCGCGTTGTCGCCGAACGGTCGGTCAGGCTCACGCTGCCGCTTGATTCTCCCCACCGGAGGTCCGCGCGCTCAACCCAAGTTCCTTCGGATCGGATCCGCTCGACCATCGAGCCCTTGAGCTCGACGCTAAGGCTTTGAGCGCCAGCGGACGTACAGACGGCGCCTGCGACCAATGCGGCCTGCAGCAAGCGTCCCGCAGCGCGTACAGGGCGTCGAGACGAGAAAAATTGAAGTCGTTGGGTCATGGGTTATCGACCGGGGTCACTGGCGGCATCCGTGGATGCGGTGGGTGACGTCTCGGGGATCAAGCGACGCGGCAGGGGGGGGGAAGATCGGGCTCCGAGTGGCCCGGGGGGGGGCCGGGCTGCGGGGCCCTTTTGGTGCGCAGCGATGAAGAGGCTAAGTCCAGGAAGAGGTCTGCGACGCGAATCCTGGAGGTCTCCGGTTACTCTGCGAGGATGGGACGCAGTGATTCATCCTCAGGTTTCGGCAGTTTCGGCGATCTGCGCAAGGCGCTCAAGGGGATCCAAGGAGAAGACTCCGAGGGAGTGGACCAAACAAGGGCTGGAGACGGCTCACCTGAAGGCCCCGGGAGGGGGTGGACCCTGGAGACGGGCGATGAGGAGCCGTACGAGCTCACAGAGGAGGACCTAGAGGGTCTTCCCGATCCCGATAGCCAGATACCCGCACGCATCGCGCGCCGCCCCGGGGCTTTCGGGCCCATGGAGCACGGTCCAGCCTGCTACGCAGACGCTGATTCGGAGGAGATGGAGCTCGTCCGGTCCTTCCGGCTGCGGACGTTGTTTCCCGAAGATGTCCTCCAGGAGCTTCAGGAGCTGCCAGAGAACCCGGTGCCCGCGGACTACGAGGACCGTCTGGACCTCCGCGGCGAGGTGATCTTCACGATCGACGGTGCGGACGCCAAGGACTACGACGACGCCATCGCGATTCGGCCGCGGGACGGTGGCGGGTTCCACGTCAGCGTTCATATCGCCGACGTGAGTCACTATGTGAGGCCCGGGACAGCGCTGGACGACGAGGCGCTCGCCCGTGGCACGAGCGTCTACCTGCCCGATCAAGTCATCCCGATGCTCCCCGAGGCGCTCTCCAACGGGTTGTGCTCACTGGTTCCGAAGCAGGACCGCCTCGCGTACTCCGTCTTCATGGAGTTCAACGAGGCCGGAGAGCGCGTCTCGTCAAGCGTCTCGAAGAGCGTCATCTGCAGCGTGCATCGCGGTGACTACCGGATCGTTCAGGACCTGCTCGATGGGACCGTGACCGAGGAGACCGCGGAGATGGAGCCTCTCCGCGGCGCCCTTGAGCAATTCAGCGAGTGGACGAAGGTCCAGCAACGGATCCGCGACGCGAAGGGGTCGCTCCGCATCAACTCACGCGAGAAGAAGTTCGTCTTCGACGATGCCCACGAGGTCGAGGCCATCGTGAACGCGCCCAAGTACTTCTCGCAGACGCTCATCGAGGAGACGGCGCTGGCGGCGAACCAGGCCGTCGGGGACCTGTTTCGCGCGAAGGGGCTGCCCACGATCTATCGGGTTCACCCGGAGAAGGATCCCGAGGAGATCGAGCGGGTCTCCGCGATGCTGTCCAAGTTCGGGATCCGGGTCCCCGACAAGGACCGCCTCACCGGCCGAGATATCGGTCGCATGATCCGCCTGGCCCGGCGGAAGCCGAACGCCGAGGCCCTCGTGCAGCGCATCATGGGCCTGGTGGAGCGAGCGGTGTACGAGGTCAAGGACCACGAGGACGTCGCCACACACTTTGGCCTCGCCCGCAAGGCCTACCTGCACTTCACGTCCCCGATCCGGCGCTACCCTGACCTGATCGTTCACCGGTGGCTTCACTCTGTGGAGACGCGCCACGACGAGGCGGCCGAGGAGCTCAGCTCCCTGGCGCTCATCGATGAGCTGAACGACACCGCGTCCCACTGCAGCGTGCAGTCGGAGGCGGCGGGGATGGCGGAGATCGCGGTCAAGGACCTCAAGGTCTGTCAGTTCATGGAGCCTCGGATCGAGCAGACCTTTGATGCGAAGGTGCAGCGCGTCTCCCGGGGCGGGCTCGAGGTCCACATCGGCGAGCTCAACGTCTCGGGGTTCATCCCCGCGCGCTCCATGGGCGACCGGCCCAAGGTGGACGGCGCGACCTTGAAGGTCTCTGTGGGCAAGCGGGTCCTCTCCTTCACGGAGGGCTACCAGATCTCGGTCCGCGTGAAGGACGTCGACTTCCTGCGGCTGCAGGTGCTCCTCGAGCTCGCAGGCTAGGGCGGCTAGCGGGCCTTGCGGTTGGCCCTGGCTGCGGAGGCCGCCTCGGCCTCTGCCTTGCGCAGGGCCTTCTCCTCCGCCTTGCGCCGCTTCACGAGGTCCGGGCGGCGTTGAAGCTCGATCTCTGCGAAGCCCGTCGCGCTCTTGTGCCCGTTGTTCGTCCCGACGGCGATCTCAAGGACCGTCACCTTCACGTCGCGGATCACCTTCGTCTTGGGCAGCGGGAGGTAGGCCTTGCCGAAGTGGTCGGGGTCGAGCTCGAACTCCCCGACTTCATTCCCGTTGATCTCGATCAGGACGCGCTTGGGACGGCCCCAGGCGTTTCGTTGGTCGGGCGCCTCGTAGTACGGGGAGAGTACGACGTGGTCGGCGCGCTGGGGACGGTCGGGCTCGATGGAGATCCAGGGCTGCTCGTCGGTCGGTAGGGACAGCCAGCCGTGTCCGTGGGAGCCGTCGCGGACGTAGCGAGCGGGGTGTCCATTGTTCGCGATGCTGGACGCTCGGCAGGTGCTGAGCGTCTTACCAAGCTCGTCCCGGCCGAAGTCCCGCGAGGCCTCCCGCATGGGGACCGTCATCACCCCGTCCACTCGGACCTCGAGGGTAGGGGAGAGGAGCTCCACCTGTTCGCCCTCGTCATCGCCCATGGGCCGCACGTAGGCCTTCGCCAAGATCTTGTGCTTGCCCGGCTCGTCCATGCTGAACTGCGCGGCGAAGCGTTCGCCCCTCGAGGGCTTCTGAGGGTCGCCTTCGACCGACCGGAGGATCTCGCCGGTGTCCGCGTTCACGTAGTCGATGCGCCAGATCCGGGGCCCCTTGCCGATTTCCTTGTCCCACTCGTGCTGCTGACGGGTTCGGTCACCCCACGAGGAGACCCACGCGGTCAACGGGGTGTCGCCGGTGATCCTCACGGACAGGGGCGACTCCGGGTCATCGTCCCCGTAGCTCTTCGCTCCCCGCGGCTTGAGGCCCGAGGTTGGAGAGGTGGCGCGCTTCAGGACCAGCACGCCGAAGCAGGTTCCAGGATGGGGCTCGTTGTTATTGCCGTTCCCTGTTCCCCACCGGCCCGAGGCGTGCTGCCTCCCGACCAGGTAGTTCGCAGCATCCCGGTACCAGTCGTGGGGGCCGAAGTTCTTCCGCCCGGTCAGTCCGCCCACGCGCTCGAGCCCGTAGAGGTAGTAGAGGTGCCAGCGGGAGGGTGTGGGGGCCTCGATGCTGATGTGGTCACCTAGCCAACTCACTCCGCCCTCGATCGCGGCGTCGATGACCCGAGCGTCTCGCTTGCTGAGGTCATTGCGGGCGGACAGGGCCTGCCGCCCGAGCTCGAGGATGGCGACCCCTGCCGCCGTCATGGAGCCGGTGACCGCGGTCCCCTGCTTGTAGGAGAACGACCCATCGTCTCGCTGGATGTTCAGCGCGTAGTCGATGCACTGCTCCCAGATCTTCACGGGGATCTCGAGCCCGCTGGCCTCAGCCACGCGCATACCGAGGCAGCCATACTGGGTGAGCGACAGGTCCTCGTGACCACCCGGATAGCTGAATCCTTGGCCCTGACACTCGAGCAGGATCTCCGTCCAGGTCTCGATCTCATCGATGTGCTGGACCGGGTCGGCGGCGTGCACAGCCATGAGGCAGCAGGCGATGCCGTAGGTCTGGCGGGGCGGGTTAGCGCGCAGGTACGCGAGGCCACGGAGGATCGATGGGTGGCGCGGCGAGACCCCTGACTTGATCAAGGTGTACATCGCGAGGCCGGTCTGGCCCGAGACGTACTTGTGCTCGTCCGGGCGCCAGGAACCGTCCAACTGCTGGCGCTTGATGAGGTAGTCCGCGCCCCGGTTGATGGCGTTTTCAATCTGCGCCTGGGTTGCATCTTCGTCGGGCCCAGCCGGCATGGCTCCCCCCGTCGCTGCGCCCGCCAGGGCCGCCAGGGCCGCCAGGGCCGGAGCAATGGCGGCCGCGGCCGTCCGCAGCCCCGCGCCAACAGAGAGAAATCCTCGAACCATGTGTGTCAGGGTAGCCTGTCGCCGCGAATCCCTGAATAGTCCTTCCGCTCACCCACGCGTCCTGCCGTCCCGCTCCCTCATCGCGATGTTCTTCATCCAGCCTGCTCTGATCGCACTCTTCGGCGTGAGCCTCCTGATGGTCTGCGTCTGGGCAGCCCACCTGCGGGACGAGGACGCGAGCATCATTGACCCCTTCTGGGGTGTCGCGATCGTCCTGGTCGCCGCGATCCATGCCCTCGCCGCAGGGGCGCCCATGCGTGGGGGGCGACTCCTGGTCGCGCTCGTCGCCTCGGCGTGGGCGTTGCGGCTCGCGATGCACCTCAGGGCTCGTCACCGCATCGAGGGGCCGGACCGCCGATACCAGGCCATGCGAGAGGCGCGGGGCGCAGCTTGGTGGTGGCAGAGCTTCTTCGTCGTCTTTCTGCTGCAGGCAGTCCTCGCGTGGATCGTCGCGCTACCACTCCTTGCGAGCATGTCGGGCAGCGTGTCCGTTTCCCCTCTCGGCGCGCTGGGCCTGTTCATCGCAGTCGCCGGGTTTGGCTACGAGGCGGTTGCGGACGGACAGCTCGCGCGCTTCAAGTCCGAACCGTCGAACCAGGGCAAGGTCATGCGGTCCGGGCTCTGGGGGACCTCTCGCCACCCGAACTATTTCGGGGAAGCCGTCTTCTGGGCAGGGATAACCCTCGTGTCGGTTTCCTCTGGCGCGTGGTGGGGCCTCTTCGGGTTCGGCCTCATCGTGTTCATGCTCTTGAAGGTCTCCGGGGTCACCCTCACTGAGCAGACCATCTCTGAGCGGCGGCCGGACTACGCGGAATACGTTCGGAACACGAGCGCGTTCATCCCGTGGCCGAGGCGCCAGGGCTGACCGCCGCGCGGATTCTCGCGATGATACGGGTCGCCTCACTGGTGCCCCATCAATGCAAGCCTGCGGTGCACCAATGGAGTCGATGTCTCCGGATGACACAGCCGCGACTGTCTCGCCTGAAGAAGACACTCGCATGGATGGGATCGACGGGGTAGCGTCCATTGGGCAGGAGTTTGGAACCTCTCTCTGAGCGGATCCGTCCTTCAATCCATCGACTGTTCCTTCCTGATGGAGCGCCGCTGCTGCCGGTCACCGTACCGGCTCTCACAGCAACGTCACTTGGGTGGGACTCGTCCTTCTGCACAGTCCCACTTCTTCTCATTCTTCCTTCTGGAGACTCATCCTGATGCTTCGCTCTTCCCTCATCGCTGCCAGTTCGTTCGCGCTCATGGCCAGCGCCGCTGCTCAAACTCCGCAGCAGCTCAACGCCGTTCACAAGGTCCCCGGCGCCGTCAAGCACGCCGGTATCTATCACGTTGCCACTGGCACCTGGACCCGCACCGGCGGCAGCGCCGTGTCGAACTTCGGCGCCTCTGACATCGTCTACAGCAACACCGCCACGTCGGGTTACTTCACGACGGCTGGCGGCAACGCTGGCTTCGGCAGCGGTGCCGAGAACTTTGACGAAGGTGGCCTTCCGGGCACCACGAACGGCAACACCTTCGCAGGCGGCGCCGGCCCGAACCGTGATGAGTACAACATCAACGGCTTCAGCTACGCCTACTGCGACAACAGCGCCGCCGGTCTCAGCGGCTGGACGTTCAACTTCTACGCCTCCTACGATCCCTGCACGCTCGGGACCGCCCCGGACGGCAGCGCGACGGTCACCGGCTTCCCCGCTGCTGGCGGCTGCTGGGTTGTCGACATTGACCTCACCGGCAGCGAGATCTGCCTTGAGGCCGACGGTGGCGCTCTCGCCCCCGGCTGGGACGACGACCCCGACTTCGACAGCTTCGGCTGGAGCTTCACCTACGCCGGTAGCGGCGCTGGTACGGCCGGCCCGCTGCTCGTGGGTGACCCGGTTGCGACCGACCCGACCTACGTCCTTGGTGGCCTCCCGCTGGACGGCTCCAACACCTACTACGGTGCCGTGAGCGCGTGTAACAGCCTTGGCTCGGGTTTCCTGACCCAGGACTTCTGGTGGCTCGAGGACCCGACCGGGGCCAGCACCAACTGCTACTTCTTCGGCGGCTACAGCAACAACAACGGTTGCGGCGGCCCGTCGAACCCCTACGCGTCCTTCTACATGGAGATGCTTGCTGAGCCGGGCTCCTGCGGGTCCCCGACGATCGGCACGATCTACTGCAACTCGAACCCGAACTCGACTGGCGTCAACACGTCCATGTCGCTTCTCGGTAGCGCTTCTGCCGCTGCGAACGACCTGACGATGGTGGCCGGGAACCTCCCGACCGGCACGTTCGGCTTCTTCCTCTACTCCGGGACCCAGGGCTTCGCCGCCAACCCCGGCGGTAGCCAAGGCAACCTCTGCGTCGGCGGTGCCATCGGGCGCTTCGTCGGTGCCGGCCAGATCAAGAACTCCGGCGCGGGTAGCGAGATCTCGCTCAGCACCGCCGCCAGCGAGTGGGACCTCGGCGCCCTTCCGGCCCCGACGGGTAGCGTCGCCGCGATGGCCGGTGATAGCGCCAACTTCCAGGCCTGGCACCGCGACTCCGTCGCCGGCACCGCGGTCTCGAACTTCTCTGACGGCATCACCGTCACCTGGCAGTGAGCCGTTGACCTGGGTCGTCTCGGGCTATGCCTGAGGCGCCCGGGACACGACAGACGCCCCTCCTGGTCGAAGAGACCAGGGGGGGCGTCTGGCTTTGGTTGGTGAGCTGGCATGGGTCCATAAGAAGGCCATGGGCCGCCTTGGGGCATGGCGGATTGGGATTGACTGATTCGTCCTCCAAAAGGCGAGTCCAGATGGCAACTTCGTTCCGTGAGGCGGGTTGTCCCCCCGGGAGCGACCCGCTCCCCGCCTGTTGTCCTGGAGCGATTGAACGCCGAGCCAACCATGATCGGAATCCTCTCAGCACTGTCCCTGGCTGTCCCTCAGGTCGCGGCCGTCCCGGCGGCCGTCCCGGCTGCCTGCGCAGTGGCCGACCCAGGGGCCGACCCAGGGGCCGACCCAGGGGCCGACCCAGGGGCCGGCGCGGCAGATCAGGGCCTCACGACCGCGATGCTGGCGGAGCTGGAGAGGCTGAGCCTCGATCGGCAACGACCGAGCGCGGACGCACCTTGGTCACAAATCCAGCGGCTGGTTGCTGGCCTCCTGGGGGGCGCGTCGTGCGATCTCTCTGACAGCGCGTGGGCAGGTTCGGGGGGCGGTCTTGCGGATGTGCCACGAGTCCTCACGGAGCTCGCAATCGGAGCGACGCCGACGCAGCGGCTTGACCTCGTTCAGGCCTGCCAGCAGCTCCTGTCCGCTGGTCTTCTCCCGGAGGTTCGGTCTCAGCTTCTCCGCGCCGAGATTCTGATCCTGGAACCACTGATCGCGAGCGCCGCGGCAGGCGGGGACCGGGGGCCGGTGATGCGTCGTGCGGCGGCTCTCTACGACGAGATCTCGCTCAAGGTGACCGACCCCAGGACGGGAGAGGCGCCGCTGTTCCTCCGCCGCTCCGGGCTCCGCCTCGAGAGGCTGCGCGTCGGCGCGCCGATCCCCAGGTTCGTGGCGCGGGACCCAGCGGGGAACGAACTCCGCTCGGCGCAGCTCGAGGGAGAGGTCTTGGTGATCCGCTTTTGGGACCGCACGAGCCCCGCTTCTCTCGCCGCGCATCGGGCTGACGAGACGTGGGTGCGGGAGTTCTGGGATGCGCCCTTCGACCTCATCGGCGTGACCCGGTCAGGGGATCGTGAGGCGTACCTCCGGCTGCTGGAGGCCGCGCAGTTCAGCGGCGTTCAGCTCTTTGACGGGCCGATCAGCGAGGCCCTCTCGGATGCGCTCGAGGGGCACGACTGGGGAACCCCTGGAGCTTTCGGAGCCTCCGCGTCACCCGATGCGGGGCGCTGCCTCTCCAATCGATGGGGCACACCTCCGCCAGGGAGCCTCTTCGTGGTCGATGCTCGCGGGCGGATCCGGGGCCGCGACCTCTCAACCGATGCGACCCGATCTCTCGTCAGGCAGCTGATTGACGAGGAGCAGGTGAGGCGCAGAGAGTCACTGCACGGTGGGGCGCGCTCGCGCTGAGCCCCGCCGCTCACAGCCTCCCTTTCCCATGTTCAGGCTCCATTCTTCCTCGCAGCAGCAGCCCCGCAGCGGCGCCCCTCTCAGGGGCTTGCCGCTGGCGACGGTCGTGACCCTCTCGGGCGCCGCGTTGCTGCTCGGGCGCGGCGGCCCAGGCGCGGGTGGCGATCCCGCCTACGGGCCGGGCGCGGGGATCGTCATGACCGCGGCGGCGGATCAAGTTCGCCCAGCGGATCGCGGCGGAGCGCTCGGCGACGACGAGCTTGCTCCAATCAACGTCTCCACCGACGGTCTTCGCTCTCAGGCGGCCCACGGCCGCCGTCGGGACGGGGGGCCTGTCGAGGCGCCGGATGAGAGGACTTCGGAGCCCGAGTCCGCCGAATCCACCGAGGGCGCCGCGGCCCCCGCAGGCGAGGCGCTGGCCTCCGCGCTGGAGTCCGGTGAGCTGGACGGAATCCGGGCGGAGGGGACCTTCCACCTTGGGGTCCGAGAGGGCGAGTGGAGCTTCTTCGACCCTCAGGGATTTGCGCGGGAGAGAGGCTCCTACCGGGGGGGCAAACGCGATGGTGCCTGGCTCCAGTACGCCCCGAACGGCCAGCTGGTTCAGCTCGCGGAGTACGTCGACGGAACCCAGGAGGGGGCCTGGCAGCGGTACAGCAGGGAAGGGGCGCTCCTCGAGGAGGGGCAGTTCGAGGCCTCGGTCCAGCAGGGGCGCTGGGTTCGGCGGTACTCCAACGGGTCCATCAAGGAACGAGGGCGCTACGAGGCGGGGCTTCGCGAGGGCCTTTGGGAGTTCTTCGACGACCTCGGGCGACCCACACTCCGCACGGGTACCTACCGCGCCGGCATCCGAATCAACTAGCCCGCCTCCCGAACAACGGATCGGCTTCGTGGCGAGCGAGTCGGATTCGGAGACGAGCTGGCTCCTGGACCGGCGGATCGGCGCCAGGACACCTTGGTGGGGCGGCGGCGAAAGCAACCGCCGCTAGCGACGACGGCTCGGCGTTGTGCGCGCAGCGTCGATCACCCGCCCCGGGTGTGCATCTCCAGGTGCGGTTCCTGCTGGAGCTCGCTCGGTCCAGCCAGGGCCCCGCGCGAGTCGAGGCTGGCCCGCTCCTCGGCGCCCCGGTCCGTTCTTCCGGTCCACAGCTGCACGATCCGCTCCGCGGCTGCGGCGGCCCCGTTGGATCGGAGGAGCGGCGCGAGCGCGGTCCCCGACCTCGCGTAGAGGCAGGTGATGAACTGGCCGTCGGCGGTGAGCCGCGCCCGATCACAGCTCCCGCAGAAGGGACGAGTGGTGGAGGCGATCACGCCGAAGCGCTGGCCGTCTGCCGTCCGGTAGCGGTCAGCGGGGGCGGCGGTCCGCTTGAGGTCTTCCGGCGTCACGCCGCCTCGGGCGGCGCCGATGCGCTCGATGATCTCGGTGGCGGGGACGACCCGGCTCATGTCCCAGCGGGTGGCGCCTCCCACGTCCATGTATTCGATGAAGCGGACCTCGAGTTCGCGCTCGCGGGCGAAGTCGAGCATATCCACCAGCTCGTCGTCGTTGGTGCCGCGCATGACCACCACGTTCAGCTTGGTCTCCCTGAAGCCGGCAGCAGCCGCCGCGTCCAGGCCGCGCAGCGCCCGCTCTAGCTCGTCGCGACGGGTGAGCTCCAGGAAGCGGTCGGCGCGCAGGGTGTCCAGGCTCACGGTCAGCCGGTCGAGCCCGGCATCACGGAGGGCCGGGGCGAGGTCGGGGAGCCGGAGCCCGTTGGTGGTGAGCGCGAGGTCCTTGAGGCCCGCCAGGCTGCGGAGACTTCGGACGAGCTGGTCAATGTCACGCCGCAGCAGCGGCTCGCCTCCGGTGAGCCGGACCTTCTCCACGCCGTGGGGGACCAGCTCGGCCACAAGGGCGGTCGACTCCTCGAACGTCAGCAGCTTGGCCTTCTCGAGCCAGGTGTAGCGCTCCTCCGGCATGCAATAACCGCAGCGCAGGTTGCAGCGGTCCGTGACCGAGAGCCGCAGGTTGCGGAGCGGTCGGCGATGGAGATCGAGGGTCGGGGACATGGCCGCAGATTATCACCCATTCTCCTGCCAGGTCCCAGGTGCTCTTTCGGTGAGCGTCGACCTATCTTCACCCCATGCAACGCCCCAAGACACTCGGAGAGCTCAAGGCCAGCGGCTGGGCCTCCCGTTCGGTCCGCGACGAGCTCCGCGCCAACCTGATCCAGCGGCTCCGTTCGAACGAGGAGGTCTTCCCCGGCATCGTCGGATACGAGGACTCGGTGATCCCACAGATCCAGAACGCCGTGCTCTCCGGGCACAGCTTCATTCTCCTTGGCCTCCGGGGCCAGGCCAAGACGCGGATCGCTCGGGCGCTGGCCGACCTCCTCGACGAGTGGATCCCCGCGATCGAGGGCTCGGAGCTGAATGAGGATCCCCTCGCGCCGGTGACCGTCCCCTCCATGCGGCGGGCCAGGGAACTCGGAGACGAGCTTCCGATCCGGTGGATGCACCGCTCGGAGCGGTATCAGGAGAAGCTGGCGACGCCCGATGTGACGGTGGCTGACCTCATCGGCGACGTGGACCCGATCAAGGCGGCGACGCGCAAGCTCACCTTCGCGGACCCCGAGGTGATCCACTTCGGCATCCTGCCGCGCGCCAACCGCGGCATCTTCTGCGTGAACGAACTCCCTGACCTCCAGGCGCGGATTCAGGTCGGGCTGCTGAACATTCTCGAGGAGGGGGACATCCAGGTGCGCGGCTTCCCCATCCGGATGCCCCTCGACGTGGGGCTGGTGTTCACGGCGAACCCCGAGGACTACACGAACCGCGGGAGCATCATCACGCCGCTGCGCGACCGCATCGCCTCCCAGATCCTCACCCACTACCCCAAGGAGCTGGACCAGGCCATGGCCATCACGGACCAGGAGGCCTGGCGGGATCGCGGGGACGGAGAGGTCGACGTTGAGGTCCCCGCGGCGCTGCGGGAGTCCATCGAGCTGGTGGCCTTCGAGGCGCGAGCGTCGGAGTTCGTGGACCAGGCCAGCGGCGTGAGCGCGCGGCTCTCCATCGCCATGCTCGAGAACGTGATCTCCAACGCGGAGCGGCGCGCGCTGCGCGCCGGGGAGGCCACCGCCACCGCGCGGCCTGCGGACCTGTTCACCGCGATCTCTGCGGTGACCGGGAAGGTCGAGCTGGTGTACGACGGGGAGCGGGAGGGCATCGGCGCCGTCGCAGCAGCCCTCGTGGGAAAGGCGCTCGGTGAGGCCTTCACTCGGACCTTCCCGGACGGCTATGCCGAGGATGAGGGCGACGCTGGCACCAGCGCCCCGGTCTACGACGCGGTCCTTAGCTGGTTCAGGTCAGGGGGCACCCTTGACCTTGATGACTCCGCTGGGGACGTGGCCCACCTTGCCCGGTTGAGTGAGGTGGCGGGCCTCCGAGACCTGGTGGAGCGAACGGCGAGTCCCGCGAACGACGGCGAGCTCGCCTCGCTGATGGAGCTGGTGCTCGAGGGCCTGCATCAGGGCTCCCTGCTCTCCCGTGACGACGACGGTCCGAACCGGCGTCAGTACGGGGACATGCTCGCGCAGATGGCCCGCAGCCTGGGCGCCTGAGCCCCGAACCGCAGCCTCGATGAAGTTCAGCTACCGGGAATACGACCCCTCGGAGGGCTCCCTCCGGGACCTCCTCAAGCGCCTGGAGGCGCTCTACAACGACCTGCTCTTGCAGGCCGACGGGGACCCGGAGCAGGCGCTCGAGTGGATGGAGACCATTGCCGCGCGCTATCCGCTTCTCCCGGACGGCTTCACCATGGAGGACTTCCGTCGCCACCTCGAGAAGCAGCGATGGGTGGAGGCGACCGTCGAGGGCCTGCGCATGGCGCCGGGTGGCGACCGGGCGCTCCGGCAGGAATCCCTCGAGCGGATCTTCAGCGGCCTCACAAAGGACGCCGCAGGAGAGCATCGCACCCAGGCCCAGGGGGCAGGGCAGGAGCGGCTCCCCGAGACCCGGGCCTGGACCTTCGGGGACCCCGCGTCGCTGATCGACGCCACGAGCTCCGTGCGCAACGCGCTACGCCGCGGCGTGGACCTCGACGGGCTGACCCTCGGTGAGGACGACCTCGAGGTGCATGAGACGGAGCACCTCTCGAGCTGCGCGACGGTGCTGCTCCTGGACCTGAGCCACTCCATGATCCTCTACGGCGAGGACCGGATCACGCCGGCCAAGCGCGTCGCCCTCGCCCTGACGGAGCTCATCAGGACCCGCTACCCAAAGGACTCCCTGCGGGTCGTGACCTTCGGGGACGAGGCGGAGGAGGTGTCCCTCGACGACATCTCCACGATCTCGGTGGGGCCCTTCCACACGAATACGAGGGCGGCGCTTCAGCTGGGCCGGGACCTCTTGCGGCGTGAGCGGCGGGCCAACAAGCAGATCTTCATGATCACGGACGGCAAGCCGAGCGCGCTCACGGAGCCCGATGGTGAGATCTACAAGAACCCAATTGGGCTCGACCGTCGCGTGGTCGCCAAGACCATGGACGAGGCCACCATATGCCGCCGGCACGGCATCCCGATCACCACCTTCATGCTGACGGACGACCCCGTCCTGGTGAACTTCATCGAGGAGTTCACGGAGGCGAACCGGGGCCGGGCGTACTTCGCGGGGGGCGACCGTCTCGGGGCCACGCTGTTCGTGGACTATGTCAAGAACCGGCGCAGTAGCGTGCGCTGAGGGAGCCCGAGGGTCCTGGGGGGGCCCGTCCTCAGGGGTCCCTTCCTCAGGGCCCTGCCCCCCCGGAGTTGCGGGGGAGAGTGGAGCGGGGGGGGCCGGAAGCGCTGGCAGGGGGAGTCGTGGCGTGCACGCTCTGGCTCCTGCCCGGCCTCCCGCTCGCCTGCGCGGGGCGGTGATTACCGCCGCCGATGGGAGCCATCGCCACTTCTGGTTACCAGGATTCCCAGGCCTGGCCGATGATTCACTCGCGATGACCAGGGCCGGATCATCGCCTAGCTCCCACCGGAGCGCTGGCAGGCTCATTCTCCTCACCTAAACGACTCCAATGAATCCTCGTAGCCACGCATTTCCGCTCCTTGTGAGTGCGCTCTTTCTGGGCACCGTGTCCTGCTCATCGACCGCCGGGTCGGCCACGGAGGCGTCGACTTCGGCCTCGGTCGTGGCCGCCGCTGGGCCCAGCATCGAGGAGTGCCCGGTGATGGGCGATGTGGCGAGGGCCGAGCTGGCAGGCTCCACCGTCGCGGTCGATGACGCGGGGCGCTACCAGCGCAACGCGGACTGGTGGCCGAACCGCCTCGACCTCTCGATCCTGCGCCAGAACTCGGCCAAGAGCGATCCCATGGGCGAGGGCTTCGACTACGCAACCGAGTTCGCGAAGGTCGACCTCGACGAGCTCCGCGCGGACCTCAAGAAGGTGATGACCACCTCGCAGGCCTGGTGGCCGGCGGACTGGGACAACTACGGTGGGCTCTTCATCCGCATGGCGTGGCACAGCGCGGGGACGTACCGGAGCACCGACGGACGCGGCGGCTCCGCCGACGGCATGCTGCGCTTCGCGCCGCTCAACAGCTGGCCCGATAACGCCAACCTCGACAAGTCGCGCCGCCTGCTGTGGCCCATCAAGCAGAAGTACGGCCGCTCCGTCTCCTGGGCGGACCTGATGATCTTCGCGGGCAACGTCGCGCTCGAGCACTCGGGCTTCGAGACCCTCGGCTTCGCCGGCGGCCGCGAGGACCTCTGGGAGTCCCAGCAGGACATCAACTGGGGCCCCGAGGATGAGTGGCTCGGTGTCGACCGTTGGGAAGAGGGCCGCGAGCTCGAGGGCGACCTCGCCGCGGCGCACATGGGCTTGATCTACGTGAACCCCGAGGGCCCGGACGGCAACCCCGACCCGCTCGCGGCGGCCCACGACATCCGGGTCACCTTCGGCCGCATGGCCATGAACGACGAGGAGACCGCCGCGCTGATCGCAGGCGGCCACACCCTGGGCAAGGCCCACGGGGCCGCGCCGGCCGGAGACAACGTCGGCCCTGACCCCGAGGCGGCGCCCATCGCCGAGCAGGGGTTTGGCTGGAACAACGGCTACGGCACCGGCAACGGTGCAGACACGATCACCAGCGGGCTGGAAGGTGCCTGGACCTCCACGCCCACGGACTGGTCCTCCGAGTACCTCGAGAACCTCTGGAACTACGAGTGGGAGCTCACCAAGAGCCCCGCTGGCGCGCAGCAGTGGACGCCCGTCGGCGCGGGCGACGTGGTCCCGGACGCCCACGTGGACGGCAAGCGCAACAAGGTCATGATGCTGACCACGGACCTGTCGCTCCGCGAGGATCCCATCTACGCGGAGATCACCAAGCGCTGGCTCGAGAGCCCGGGCGAGTTCGACAAGGCCTTCGCCGCTGCCTGGTTCAAGCTGACTCACCGAGACATGGGGCCGCCCAGCCGCTTGCTCGGTGATGAGGTGCCCCCGGCTCAGCTGTGGCAGGACCCGATCCCGGCCGTGGACCACCCGCTCATCGATGGCGGTCAGCAGCAGCGGCTCAAGGCCGCGATCCTCAGCTCCGGGATCGCGCCGCGCGACCTGGTGGCAGTGGCCTGGGCGTCAGCGTCCACCTACCGCGATAGCGACAAGCGTGGCGGCGCGAACGGCGCGCGCATTCGCCTCGCCCCGCAGAATGGCTGGGAGGTCAACGAGCCCGAGACGCTCGCGAAGGTGCTGGCGATGTACGAGCAGCTGCAGGCCAAGGTGAACGCGGCCGGCGGGGACAAGAAGGTCTCCCTGGCCGACCTGATCGTGCTCGGCGGCTGCGCCGGTCTCGAGGCCGCAGCGGCCTCCGCCGGGGCGACCATCGAGGTGCCCTTCACTCCCGGGCGCATGGACGCCTCGGAGGAGATGACGGACAGCGCGAGCTTCGACGTGTTGGAGCCCAAGGCGGACGGC
>Ga0102815_10001034_pt1 | contig 17667 bp, 14 predicted proteins | sample ColrivemetaGS759_FD_79113 | JGI IMG/M metagenome (GOLD analysis project Ga0102815, IMG submission 79113) | Estuarine microbial communities from the Columbia River estuary - Ebb tide ETM metaG S.759 | ecosystem: Environmental > Aquatic > Marine > Intertidal zone > Estuary | place: USA: Columbia...
GGTAATTATGATATTTGTATTGTTGTACAAGATAAAACAGCTAAGTATTGTTACACCCTAAGTATTGAAGATGGAACGATTATCTCTGGTAAATCCAGTATTAACTCAAATAAAGCGACCATTGAGATAATTGAAGGAACAGCACCTTTTTATGTAAAGGTTAATGGAATTTTTTCCTTCACAACAATATCCAACACCTTCGATTTAGACATTCATCATGGAGATAAATTGGAAGTATTAACCTCAAAAGAATGTGAAGGTATATATACTCAGACTTTTGATTTATTTGAATCTATAATAGTTTATCCAAATCCTACAAAAGATACCTTCTTTATTAGTGTACCAATGTATATAAAAGAAGTAGAAGTAGCATTGTATAATAATATTTCACAATTGATATCCAAAAGGAGCTATCAAGTAAATAACGGAAAGATACAATTGAGTTTACAAGGTGAAAATGCTGCAATTTATATTGCAACAATACTATTAGAGAGTCCGGTTTCATTGAAAATAATAAAACAATAGTAGGGTGAAAAGAAATTTAAATCACTTACGGTTAATAGTAATGAAAAGTTTAATAATACTTTACTTTGTCGCTATTTTAAAATTGATTAATTTTATCGCTTAATATCTAAAAAATGAAAAAACACATTTATATCTTAGTTTTAACAGCATTTTTATGGTCTTGTGGAGGTTCAGGCGGTGATACACCGGGTCCAGATCCAACCCCTGAAAACAAAGCTCCATCAGTTCCGTCTTTAGTTTATCCTTCTGCAAATTTACTTTGTATAGATAATACAATTAATTTTAGTTGGAACGCATCAACCGATCCTGATGGTGATACTGTTTCTTATGAAATTCAAATTGCAAAAGACAACCAATTTACTCAAATAGTTCAATCTGTTTCAAATTCGAGCACAACTAGAACCATCTCATTAGATAAAGGTGTTGCATATTATTGGAGAGTGAGTGCAAAGGATAGTAAAAATAAATCAAGCAGTTTTTCTAGTGCTAATTCATTTTATACTGAAGGCGAAGGAGTTTCAAATTATTTACCATTTTCACCTGAAGTAATATCTCCTACTTTAAATGATGTAATTACTGGAACTAGTGCTACACTTGAATGGAATGCTTCAGATGTTGATAATGACCCTCTAACTTATGATGTTTATTTTGGCACAGTCAATCCACCAACTGCAACTGTTTCAACAAACCAAACCACAAAAACTTATTCTGTTGATTTAAATGGTAAAACAGATTATTATTGGAAAATAGTAGTTAAAGATGATAAAGGTGGTGAAACTTTAGGTCAAGTTTGGAATTTTAAAACCGACTAAATAATTTTTAAATATTATAATTTTTTAAATATTAAAAATAAAGCCTTCATTTATTAATTTATGAAGGCTTTATTTTTTTACTTATCTATTAAAACTTTTTGTTAATTCTTAACCAAGTTTATTACTAATATTTAGTATAATTGCATATGATAAAAAGAGTAGTTTATATCGCATTATTTTTAATTTCATTAAATGGTTTTTCACAAGAACCCGTTGAAATTGATACATTAAAAAATAATGCACTTTCTGTCCTTCTTAGAGGACAGGTTGTGAATCATTTTGATAAAACTCCATTGAAAGGAGCACATTTATTTAATTTGAATTCTGTAATTGGAACCATTACTAATGAAGCTGGAAATTTTGAAATTGCTACAGCAGTTAATGATACTATTTATGTCTCTTATTTGGGGTTTCAATCAATTAAATTAAAAATTACAAACGATTTACTTAAAGGAAACGAGTTAGTTATAGAATTATATGAAAAAACTGAAGAGATTAGTGAAGTTGTTGTAAAGTCTCATAAATTAATTGGTGTTTTAGAAATTGATGCTAAAAATGTCCCTAAAGATAGATACGCTCGAATTCATATTAATGGTTTACCTCAAACTTATGAAGTTGGTGTAAGACAGCGAAGAGAGTTTAACTCTCCTATTGATGCTTTATTTAGACCAATTGATTTTGTTTATAATAAGTTTGGTAAAAGTCCAAAAGAATTAAAAAAGTTAAAAAAAATGCGTGATGACGATCAATTACGTGAACAACTTGAATCTAGATTTAACAGAGAATTGATGATGGAATATTTGGATATGGATGCCAATGAGTTAAATGAATTATTAAATGAGTGTAATTATTCTGATTACTTTATTAAACAAGCTAGTGATTTACAATTAATTGAAGCTGTTTTATTATGTTATGAAAATTATAAAGCAATTAAAAAAGGTAGCACTATAAAAGATAATAATAAACAGTAAAAAAAGGCAACCTATTAGGTTGCCTTTTTTATATAGTTAAAATATATTGAAATATTATTTTATTGCATCTGCAATTCCTTTAGTATCTGCAAATTGCTGAAAAGCAATAATTTTACCATTCCTAAGTGTCCATAAATGAGCCATTTGTAAATTAATAATAGCTCCATTTTTTTTGTATTTTGCTTGGTAGCGACCAGTTACTAATATCTTATTATTTGTTGACTCGTTATAATCTAAATCTGTAAGATTCCAATACTCCCACTCTGCTCCAACCCGACCAAAAACACCAGCAACAATAGCATCAAAACCTATATAAGGATTACCATCTGCATAAGGGAAGTTTTCGGCCTCATTCCATTCAATATTCTCATCCATAACAGCTCCAATACCAGGAACGTTACCTGTAGCAAAATCAGCATATAAGTTTTTAATAGTATTAGTATTATTCGGATTCGATAACAAGCCTAATTGTTGCATAAAGACCATATTATCCATAAAATCCTGTTCTTCGGCAATTTTTCCATTTTTCATTTTTACCAGCGTTGTACCTTCCACATCAACTAACTTTTCAGTTGCTGGAATACCAAAGAAATCACCAGAATGTGTTCCTTTAAATTTCCAGTGTTTCACAATTTTATCCCCTTGCCCAAATACATCAACTATTGTGAATTCAATATTTGAGAACCCTTTAACAAAATTTGTATAATAGGCTTTAAAATCGGCTATACCAACAACGTTTTCGGGACTTGAAATAAGTGTAATATTCTCATCAAAATTGGTGTCATTAATAAGCTCCAATTTCCCTTGGTTTATAATTTCATCCCAAGTATTGGAATACATTTTAATATTTTTTTCTAATTGTTGATTACCACAAGAGGTTAATAATATTCCTATAAAGAATAAAAATAATATAATTGATTTTTTCATGAGTTTAGATATTTTAAATTAACATTTGATAATTATTGAATTGTAAATTCCTCAACAGATTTTCTATGCTTTTTAAAATTTATTAATTTTATAAGAAGTATGGTTATTAATGGTGAAATAACTGTACATAGTAAAACATATTCCCAAGACATTACCTCTTTAAGAGTTCCAACAAGGCCTGAACCTAAAGCACGACCCATATTTGAAAGTGCCATAAATAGTGTGAATTGTGTTGCTGCAACAACCTGCCAACATAGTTTCATACAAGCTGCAAAAATTGCGATACAAAGAAAGGTATAGAACAAATAGTATAGCATAATAAACCCAAATATGAATTTATCATTTTTCCAAAATTCAGGTAACAGAGCAAGACCACCAATTATTATAATTGTTGCAATAAGGTAAATGCTTATCATTTTTTTGGTTCCAAAAAAATCAACTAAAGCACCACCAACAAACATCCCAAAAAAGCCTCCTACAACAGTTGTAATTGAATATACTTGTGAATAAGATGTGTTGGTCCATCCTAGTTCTTGAATGGTAAATATGGGTAAAAGTGTATCTATCAAACCATACATCAATCCAATTATTAAAGACGCAACACACATAATAATAGTAGATGGTAAAATAATTATTTTTAAGAGGCTTTTAAAAATTTGTTTCCAACTTTTTAGTTGTGCGTTTTTAGATTGTTTTGAAGGTTCTCCTTTTGTCCAAGGCATTAGTTTTTCGCCAGGCCGTTCTCTAAAAAAAATAGGTACAAGGATAATAAAACCAACAGCTATAGATAAAGATGAAATGGCAGTTGTAAATCCTAACATATTAATAAGAGTTGTACCAATTACCAAGGATAAAGCTATACCAATTGTTTTAGAACCCCACATTAAACCATTGGCTCTGGCTTGCTCTTTAATTGGCACTAAATCTATAGCCATACCGTCTGTTGCAACATCTTGAAATGCCCCAAAAAAACTAATAAAGAAACCTGAAATCATCAATCCATTTAAATTATTTAAAGGATCTTGTACTAAACCTATAGCTAAAAAGCTGACTATTAATCCTAGCTGTCCAAAGATTACCCAAGGTCGTTTTCGTCCCATTGATAAAATGGTAAAACGATCCATAAGTGGAGCAATCAAAATTTTAAAACTCCAAGGAATTCCAATAACTGCAACAAAACTAGCTATTTCAACTGGTGTTTTATTATTCATAGCCAGCCAAGCAGGAATAGCAAAAAAAGTTATACCTTCAGGAATGCCTTGCGCTAAATACAAGGCAGAAAACGTTAGGTATCTTAATATAGGGTTTTCAGTTAAAAACTGATTATTCTCTGTAATTTCAGATTTTTCAATTATTGATTTTGAAGCCATATTTTAGTTGTTTAAAACTTATTAAATTTGGAAACTATTGATTTATATCATTTAGTTGTCTATTAATACTTAAAAACATCAAGTAATGGGTAATAGTGTAAACCATTTGGCAAATGCATCCCATAATGGGAAACTTATTTGAAAGAAAATTAAATAATGAAATATTATATAAAGTAACAAAAGAAGGGGAAATACCCATCTTCCGCTTGTCTGTTTTCTTTCAATATATATTATAGAAATAATCAATGCGTATATAATACCAACAGTAATTGCTAACCCAAGTACAAAATTGGGTTCAGGTAATACTGTAAGAATAATAAAACGTCCTAAAGTTGGTTCAATAAATACAATTCCAGTAGCAATCATTGCGCGTGCATGAATTTGCACATTATGCTTGTTTACTATTGCAATGGCGTACATAATACCAATAATTATTAAATCCTTTACTTGTAGCCAAAGGCTTGAACCAAGATTGTCAGTAATTTCGCCATTAATCGTAAAATGTTTTAAAAGAATTACAGATGCGAAAAAAATAGGTAAAATAAAATAGCTCAACTTACCTATTAATTTATGAATTGCTAATTTCTTTTTTCTTATTAATATGGGCTGCGCTATTAAAATAAAAATCCAAACAGTTGCCATAAATGCGTGAAAATGAAAATATGTATTGAAATTTGCAGTTCCATCAATAAATTTAGAAAAGTATGTTGGCCAAAAGCCCAATAACATAAAAAGAACCAAAATAATAAGATAATACCCAGATTTTTCAAAGCGTATTTTTTTAGGCTTTTTTATTTTTTTTGTAGTCTCTTTCATTTGTAGTTTATTATTTAAATTGAAATAACTCGCCCATTTAATTTAGATTTGTTTCCAGTAGTAGATACCCGTATCTATTTTTTTGATTGATTTAAAAATTTGGATACTAGAGTTATAATGATTAAACAGACGAAACATACTGTTTATCTGATCTCAATTAGCTCATTAAATTACCACTTGCATGGATACTGTTATAGGCGCAATAACTGTGTGTTTCGCTTTTAAGGCTTCAATGGAAGGGTCATTCAAAATTTTTTCAAACTTTTCCATATCGGTAACTTCAAAAACCACTGCTATCGAATTAGGATCATCGGCGTCTCTAAATGTTTTAAAACCCGAAACTGCAGGAGCAAATACGTTTACCCTGTCTTCATGGCCTTTTAGCCAAATGTCAAAATTTCCTACTTTGTGTCTTGCAATAATTGTTTTTTTCATAATTTATGATATTTAAATGTCTCTCCTACTCTTATCGTTTTTCGGCTTTCATGTATTTATTATTTTAGCTTTATGTATCATTTTATTGATATTTCTTCAGATTTAATGAGGTGAAAGAAAGTTTTACTTTGTTTTATAAATCAAACTTTTTTATGAAATATAGATATTTCCAAAAATCACAAAAGGTACTTTGGTACTAATCAACTTGATTAATTGGGTTATATCAACCCACATATTAATGTGATTTTTTTTTGAGGATTTGAAACTAGACAATATGCTTTTTAAAATAAAAAGGCAGCAGAATTACCGCTGCTGCCATTATATTAAAAGGTTGTTACTTTGCATTTAATAAGGTATCGCTGTAATAAGCCATTTCACTAATTATTTTTCCATCTTTATCAAAGCTATTGCTAAAATGCATAGGAACAGTAATTCTTTTCTTATCCGATTTACGAATCAAATGATAATTCCACCAAGATAATACTTCACGTCCATCACTCATTTCATATTCTAAATAATCAGGGTAACCTCTCATTTCTATATTTACTATTTCAAAATCATTTAAGAATTTTTGCCACATTGGTTTTACTTCGGCTTTGGTATTCCATTTCCCAACTTCCTGGTTAATACTTCGAAAAGATGCATTTTCACTATAATAGCTTAAACATTTATCAATATCTAAATTTTCAAAAGCATACATTGCGTTACGTACGGTATTGATGTTATCATGATGATTGTAAATAGTACCATTAGTTCTATTTCCATAACTGGCACCTATTTCATCAAAAATACTTTCATTGTTATAATTTATAACAGTTAATATTTTATTGTCCTTATTAACAACATATAGCTTGTGCATTGGCATATTAACCTTTACACCTGTTTTTTTGTGAACACCTTTTAAGTCTTCCCATGTTTGAACCCAAACCACATTTTTTTGGTTGTCTTCCTTATATTCTATTGCATCTGGATAAGCGCCTTTTGTTCGAGTTATAGAAAAATAATCTAATGCATTATTCCAACCGGAAACACTTCTAGTGAATGCAGCTTTGTTTTGACCTTCATCGTTTACTCTTGTACCTACCCCATTAAACGATTTAAAATCATCATCTAAATAACTAGCTACCTTAGCAGAATCACCACTTACAAATGCTGCAGTCATAGCTTCAACAGCATCAATAGCTGGGTGTTCAATAAAAACAGTTCCATTCTTTTTTTGTGAATATGAGATGAAAGTAATCATCATCATACAGATTAGTGTTATTTTTTTCATTTTAAAATTGTCTGAGTTTAACGTGCTGACTCTGCACTTTTAGTTAGTATTAGGTATTATATTCATTTAAAGTTTCAATAAAACTGGTTGAAACAGAATTTCTGTTTTACGTTGTTAGTATTAGCAAGTAACTGGTGGTTTGTTAAAAAAAATTTTTTATTAAAAATCAATCAATACGTTAATAAAACTTTTAAAACAATTTCCACCAATACTACTTGCTATTTTTAATTTTTAGTAAGATAATTATTAGTTCGTAACTGATTCTTCTTCAGCCTTTTTTGCCGCTTCAATAGCTTGAAGTGATAATAAAACCTCAGTTGGATCCCAATACCCGTATTCTCTAACAATTTTACCATCAACAAATTGATATGTAAGGTGAATAGGAATAGTAATTTCTTTTTGGTTAGCTACTAAAGTACCTTTCCAATCTCCCCAAAAATTTACCCAAGTTCTATCTTTGTCATCTAGAACCATTTCAAGTTCTTCTCCATCCCTTTGAAAACTTCTACTAGCATAATTAATATCATTTTGATTATGATAATTAATTACTTCTTTTGGAGATAAGGCTCCACTAGAGTTGTAAAATGTTTTAGAAGAATCAGCATAAATACTTAGGTCATAAGTTTTATTATTATAGTTATTTAGTAACAACTTAACTGTTTCAATCTCAGAAGATTGCTGTGTATAACGCTCTTTTTTTTGTTCACAAGCTATAAATAGGATTATTGAAAGTCCTAAAAGAATTAAATTTTTCATAAAATAATTGTTTATTAAAACCTGCTGACAAAATTTATCAGCAGGTTTAGGTTAGTTAGTAGATTAATTTGGGAAATAGCTAAGCTCTGGCATCATATAGCCAGTCATTATTTCTGTTTTTAAAAGAAGAGCTAATAATTTTTTATATAGTTCACTTCCATCCTCTCCTATTAAATTATTGTTTTCATCTCTTGAAGCCTCAAATTCAGCTGCATTTTTTGCTGCTCTGGCTACCATTAAATAATTTCCTGCAGTTCCAAACCCACTGTGATAAACTCTATAATATTCCTTTGAGCCCTTCTCTGTGTATAGTTTTTTAAACTCTTTCGCTATTTGAACCGCTTTTCCATAATTTTTTGGCGCAACATAATACAACGTATTATATCGGTAATTTAATCCCTCCGGAGTTATGTTTATTCCGCTAGGCATATAAGATAAATCTTTATCTAAAATCATAACATAATCTGAATGAGAATCATAATGTTGATTAAATTTTTCAAATAGTTTTCCAAATGCTTCATTCCCCATTTTTTCTTGTAAATCAGAAAATGAATTTTTATCTAATTCTGCCATATTTTTGATTGGAGATACATAAACATAATTTGAACCATTCATTTTAAAAGCAGCCCAGCCCGATTTTGCTTTATGTTTATTACATTCTTCAACTAAATTTTTTGCAACATTTTCATATTCAGATAAATTTGAAAGATGCACAGGATCTGTATGGAAAACATAAGCCTGATTTTTACTTTCTTCTTGTGCATTAGTTGTTAGTGGAAATACCATTAGTATAGCAGCCAACAAAATTGTGATTTTTAGTTTTTTCATAATTAATTAATTTTAGTTAGTAGTAATTATTGTTTTAATACTTAAATCATTTTTTTTCATTCAACAATTGGCGGTTTTAAGGTAAAACCAAGCTGTTGTAAAAGGTCTAGTTCATTATAAAAAACATCTTCTTCATATATTTTACCTTCATTATTAAAGTGTATATGTGAGAATCCACTTACTTCAACTTTCTTACCTGTTGCAGGGTTTTCGGCATATTCAGCTGTATTTGTTCCTGAGAATGTCCAATACACAAAAACATCATTTTCTTTTATATAGCTTTTAACACTTTTCAATTCAAAATCAGGAAATCCACTAAAAAGAATATTTATGTTTGCTTTCAACTCTTGTAAATTAGAAGCCACTAAAACTCCATTTGTTTTTCTAATAAAACTTTCTTCTACTATATTTTTTAATTGAGATACTTCATTTTTATTCTGAAAAGATTCAATAAATAATTCTAAATTAGCTTTTAAAAGTTCTTCTTTAGCTTCTAAATTTGCTTGGTTATTATTACAAGAAAAAAATAGAAATAAAAGTATTGCCAAAAGAAAGTTTATAGCCTTCATTAAATTTAATTTGAATCTAAGTAATTGATATTCAATTAAAAAAACAACTATTCTTGGACGAATGAAATCAAATATTGTCCGAAAAGGGGGTTTTATTTACCCAAATCATTTATAAACAAATAAATTGTACTTTAGTAATCTTAATTTATTATAATTCAAACTATTATATATGGAAAAGGATGTTTTAACCAAAATTATAATAGGAGTAATCTTAATATTCAATCATACTTTTAGTTATGGTCAAATTATTGATTTAACCCGAGAACATCCTTACAAAAAAGTTTTTGTTGAAACTGATAATTTTGGAGCGTCCTATTTAAATATTCTAGAAGACGCTGTTGATAAATTTGAAAATGATACTGTTCAATTCTCTATTTTAAATGATTTAGCGTATTATTGGCATACCCGTAACTTAAATAAAGCCCTAAATTTTACAAAAAAAGGCTTAACCATTTCTAAAGAAAAAAATAATCCACTTTGGGAAGGAAGATACCAAATAACCCAAGGATCTATCCTCCTGCGAATGGAAAAATTGGATAGTGCTTATACTGTTTTACAAGACGCGAAATCCAAAGTATTAGAAGCAGATTTACCTTTTTTAAATACACAAATTGGTTACGTTTTTGAGAGAAAAGGTCAACTTGATAAAGCAGCTGATTATGTGTTGGAGTCATTAAGGCTTGGGGAAAAATTAAATGATAAAAAAGCTATTGCTCTTGCTTATAGCGACCTAAGTAACTTATTTTGGAAACAATCTAAATTTGAAAAAGGACTAGAATACGGGTTAAAATCTATCGAAATTTTTGAAGAACGTAGCATTAATGATTTAGATTATGATTTCACCTTATATGTTGTTGGTAATAATTATTTAGCTCTTAAAAATTATAAAGAAGCTCTAAACTATTATGAACATTCTTTGATTATTGGTGAACGATATGGTTTTTATAATAATTTAAGTGATATTTATATTTCTTTGGTCGATTTAAACACCTATTTAAATCAGTTTGATAAGGCTGAGGAATCAGGTGAAAATGCAATTAAATACGCAGAATTACTTGACAACAACTTCATGTTAATGCGTTCTTGGCTTTCGGTTGGGAAAATGCAAAATTTACAGGGTAAATACCAATCTGCAATTAAAAGTTTACAAAAATCTATTGAAATAGCTACTGATAACTTTGGAGATAAGTATTATTTAAGTCAAGCCTATGAAGCTTTAGGTAGAGCATTTGCTGGAAATCATAGTTATAAAGAAGCTTATCAAGCATTTGCTCGTTATGATATATTAAAAAATGAAATTTTTACTGCAGAAGCAGACCAAAGAATTTCTTTATTACAAACTGAACTTGACGTAAATCAAAAAGATAATACAATTCTAAAACAGGAATCTAAAATTAAAGAACAAAAAACTGCGCAAAAGCTAATTATAATTATCTCATGTTTATTACTACTAATTCTTATTATTCTTTTTATAACGTATAAAATTGATAAAAAGAAAAGTAACCAACTTGAAAAACAAAATAAAGAAAAAGAGTTTTTATTAAAAGAGATTCACCATAGGGTAAAAAATAATTTAGAAATTATATCAAGTTTATTTACGTTACAATCTGCTCAAATTGATGATATAAATGTTTTAAATGCCATTCAGGTTAGCCAAAACAGAGTATATTCAATGAGTATGATACATCAAAAATTGTATCAAGGAAAAAAAATAGGTTTAATTGAAATGAATGATTACTTAATCTATTTAGGAGATCATATTTTAGAGTCCTTTGGTTTTGAAAACATGATAGAATTAGAATATCAGGTTGATTTTATCGAACTTGATATTGATACCTCAATTCCATTGGGTTTAATTGTAAATGAACTGCTCACTAATTCATTTAAATATGCGTTCCCAAATAATAGAAAAGGTAAAATTATTATTAGCTTAAAAAAAATTGATCATCACAATTTAATTCTAAAAATTACTGATAATGGCATTGGAATAAAAAAAGATGAAATTGAAAAAAATACTGGTTTTGGAACACAACTTATTAATTTATTAACTCAACAATTAGATGGTGAATTAAAACTAGAAACTAACGGAGGGACTACTATATCACTTAAATTTAAAGTTTAAAAAAACCTGAAATTAAAATGTCTGTAGTCGTTTTAATAAATCAGACCTCAAAACTTTACTCAACGGAACCGCTTTTTTAGAAATTACTACATGACTAGTAGCAACTTCGTCTATGTGATACAGATTTACAATATAAGAGCGATGAATACGAAGAAAATGCTCATTAGATAATTTTTCATCAATATCTTTAAGCGTCATTACTATTAAATATTCTTTATCTTTTGAAAATATTCGACAATAATTGCGGTCTGCTTCAATATAGTAAATTTCATTAATTATAATTTTAACCATTTTATCATTGCATCTAACAAATATACGGTCACTTAAAATTATTGGTTCATCACAATTCCCTCCTTCTTTTGAAAGTAAAGCATCTTCAGTCATCATTCTATTTACTGCTAGTTCAATTGCATGTTGTAAATCTAGTTTTTTAAAAGGTTTGGATATAAACGCATAAGGTTCTATTTCTTTCGCTCTATTAAAATAAGTATCATCCGTATTAGAAGTTAAAAAAATAATTGGTATTTCATAATCCATTTGAACCAGTTTTGCGGCTTCTATACCATCTAATTCTCCTTTTAATTGAATATCTAATAAAATAATATCAGGCTTATCTTCCTTAATACTATTCAGAATTTCTTCTCCCCTGGAAATTATTCCACTAATTTTATAGCCCAATTTATTTAATTGCATAGAAATATTAGCTGCAATTATCATTTCATCTTCAACAATGAGTATTTTTATTGGAATTTCCACTGTAATATCTATTAGTTTACTTTAAAAATGAAGGGGTCTAGTTTTATTGAAATTATAAAAAATAATATCAAGGATAATGTAAATATATAAATATTATTAATAATCTTATAAATAATAGAATCTTATAAAGTTATTTCTACGAAGTAATACACAAAAAAAGCAGCCAATTGGCTGCTTTTTAAAATTAAATAATATTATAATTATTGATTTCCTAAAATAAGAGGTAAACCATCTTTTCCACTTCCAATAACAATAACCTTACTGTTTGGAGAATTTGATAATTGTAGTGTTGCTTCAATACCTTTGTCTTGTAAAATTTTATCTGTTAAAGATGCACTTAAAATACGGTTTGCATCTGCCTTTCCTTGCGCTTCAATTCGTTGTTTTTCAGCTTCTTTTGCTGCTGTAACTAATCTAAACTCATATTCTAAAGATTCTTGCTCTTGTTTTAATTTACGTTCAATTGCATTTTTAATAGTTTCAGGTAAAGTAACATCCCTAACAAGTACATCATTTAAAATAATATATTGGTCATCTAATATTTTTTTAGTTTCATCAAAAATTTCACTTTGAATTATATCTCTTTTACTAGAGTATAATTGCTCAGGAGTATAACGTCCAACAACGCTACGAGCAGCCGATCTTAATGCTGGCTTAATTATTCTATCTAAATAGTTTTCCCCTTTTTCTTGATGCAATTTACCTAAATTCTCAGAACTTGGCATATACCAAGCTGTAGTTTCTAAAATAATATCCAATCCGTTAGATGATAAAACTTTCATTTTTTCAAATAATTCTTGTTGACGTACTTCATAAACTATCACCTCATTCCAAGGTGCTACTATATGAAACCCTTCACCTAAAGGTGGTTGATCTGTTACTACACCTCCAGCAAATCGTTTCCATAAAACGCCTTCTTCCCCAGCATCAATATTTACTGCTGATTTTGATAAAAATATAATTGCTATAATACCTACAATAATAAGAGGCATAATAGTTTTTGGTAATTGTAATTGTCCGTTGCTCATTTTATTTATGTTTTAATTTGTTCCAAAAATACAAAACTCAACTCATATAACTATTATTTAATATATAATGTTTATAAGTTATTCAAGTGGAATAAAAGCTCCTTTAGTTAAAATTTGATTATCAAATAGTACTTTTTCTGTATCTAATATTTCTATCCACGCTTCCGTTTTTAATCCAATTGAAACCTCTTTTTTATCAAACTTATATGAATCTTCATTTTTTTCTTTTAAAACAAGCACAAAAAAGTTACTTTCTTCTTCTAATACAGCATTAATAGGTAATGCGTTTTTTTGAATTGAATTTGTAATAATTTCTGCCTCTACAAACATACCAACAATAAAAGGTTCGTGTTCGTTCTCTAAATGTCCGTGAACTTTTACAGTTCTATTTTGCTCATCAATAGATTTTCCAATTAAATGCACTTCTGCCTTATATTTTTGTAATGAATTTTCAGGCGTTTGAAAATAAATAACTTGACCTTCTTCTACATTAAATACATCTTTTTCAAAAACTACTAGTTCTAAATGTTTATGCTCATCATCAATTATTTCCATTAATACATCTGAAGCACTCATAAATTTACCAACACTCGTGCTAACTTTCGTTATACTGCCTGAAATTGGCGCATAAACAGGAATAGTAGACGATATATTACCTGATTTCACATTTGAAGGATTAATATTCAATAATAACAATTTCTGTTCTAATGCATTATAAACCGCCTTTGCGCTGTTAAAATCACTTTCGGCCTTTAGATAATTCTTTTTTGAACTTATCTGTTCTTCAAACAGTGTTTTTTGGCGATTATACTCGTTTTCTAAAAAATTTAATTGGGCATCTAATTCTAAATATTGCTGTTGAATTTCAATAAAGTCTGAGTTTTCAATTACTACTAATAATTGTCCTTTTTTAACCTTATCACCAACCAATAAATTAGATTTTTTAATAAAACCTCCCATAATTGCGCTTACACTCGCCTTATTTGCAGGAGGTATATCTATAAAACCATTGGTTTTTATGGACTCACTAAAATTTTGTTCAGACAAAGTTCCTAATTCCATTTCTGAGTTTAAAAACTGAGCCGCTGAGATTTCAATGATGTTACTATCAGTCTCTTCTGGAATTATTTCTTTATCAGAAGTACTAGAAGAATTACAAGAAACTAGTATAACACTACTAATTATTAGATTTATTGTGATTAATATATATTTTTTCATTGCTATAAGTTTAAATAATTTAATTCTAACGCTATTTGATTGTATATGTTTACTTGATTTAAATAGTCAATTTTAATTTGAAGTCCTGTTTCTAGACTTTGTATATATTGAAAAAAGTCAATTTCTCCATGTTTATAGCTTGAATTAGCAGTTTTTAATATTTCTGCAGCCAATTTTTCACCACTTTCAGAATAATAATTTAATTCCAATTCACTTTTTTTAAGCATCTCTAACAAAGTATTGTATTTAGTATTTAGCTTTAGAGAATTATCAAAAATCAATTCATTTGCGATATCCTCTTCAATTTTTGAAGCTGAAATTGTTGAACTTTTACCAATAAAAAAAATGGGAATTGCTATTCCTGCCTGAAAACTATTTACAGTTGTATTAGCGATTTTATCTTTGCTATTAAAAAAATTAAAGTGTAAATCTGGTAATAGATTTTGCATTTCTATTACTTTTTTATTGCTTACCAATGCTTCATTTTCTTTGTAATATTGTTGTATTAAATGATTTTCAACATCAATATCTTCAACTTTAATCTTTAGTAAATCTAGTTCTGAAATAGTAAATTCTTCCTCAGATTGTAATAAAAAATTGAACTTTTCAAGCGCAATTGTTTTATCCTGTTTAAGCTGATTTAATTGCATTTCATATTGTTTATATTTAGATTGTGAAGTAATCATTTCTAAATAATTAGATTCTCCCAACTCAAACTTTCTTTTAGCTGCCTTTGAAAAATTAGTATACAAACTATCTATATATGTAAAATGTTCTAACTTTTTATTTAAAAAAACAACTTCATTAAATGCTATGGAAACATTTTTAATCAATTCATTTTTTGATATTTCAAAATTTAATTCAACTAAATTTTTATAAATTTTTGCTTCCTTCTTTTTTGAAAAATAAATAGTAGGAAATGCAATTTTTTGATCAATTCCAAAGGTTTCAAAAGGTGTTCCATCAGCGCCTAAATTTGTTCTATCTTTTGTATAATAAAGATTCGTTTTATCAACATCAAAAGCACTATTTATTAATTTATCGCTTTTTTCAACCTTTAGTTTATCAATACTTAATTGTTTGTTATTATTTATTGCAATTGAAATTGCATCCTCTAAAGCTATATTTTTCTTTTGAGAAAATCCAAATACAGGTACAAGTAATAATAAAACAATCACTGTAATTTTTGATTTATTTGTTCTTTTCATATTAAGCTTTTTACTTTCAAAAATTGCATATAAAACTGGTAAAACTACCAAAGTTAAAACTGTTGCCGTAACCAAACCACCTATAACAACGGTTGCTAACGGTCTTTGTACTTCAGCTCCAGCATTGGTAGAAATAGCCATTGGTAAAAAACCTAATGCTGCAGCTGCAGCTGTTAATATTACAGGTCTTAACCGTTCTTTTGTACCTCTTAAAATTCGTTCATTTACATTTTCAATTCCTTGTTCTTTTAAGGATTTTAAATGTTCTATAAGTACAATACCGTTTAATACTGCTATACCAAATAAAGCTATAAAACCAACTCCTGCTGAAATACTAAAAGGCAAACCTCTTAATCCTAAAAATAATACTCCTCCAACCGCTGATAAAGGGATTGCTGAAAATATCATAAAAGCATCTTTTATTGAATTAAATGCAAAATGAAGCATAATAAAAATTAATAATAATGCAATTGGCACTGCAATTTTTAAACGAGCTTTAGCGCTATTTAAATTTTCAAATTGTCCTCCATAAGAAACTGAATAACCAACTGGAAAATTAACCGAACTTTCAATAATCTTTTGAACATCCTGAACTACAGATTCCATATCTCTATTTCTTACATTTACACCAATAACAATACGTCTTTTAGTATCATCTCTAGATATTTTTGCAGGACCTTTTGTATACTCTATTGTTGCCAATTCGTGTAATGGAACTTTATTTCCCAGAGGTGTATCAACATATAAATTTTTAAGATTTTCAATATTTTTTCTATAATCACTGTGTAATCTTACTACCAAATCAAATCTCCGTTCACCTTCAAATACATTTCCTAAAGTATTTCCAGCAAATGCCATAGAGACTATATCATTTAAGGCTTCAATATTTAATCCATAACGAGCTACTTTTTTTCTGTTATAAGTAACTGTCATTTGAGGTAAGCCATCAATTTTTTCGACAATAATATCAGATGCACCTTCAACATTTGCAATTTTACTTTTAATCTCATCAGCCTTTTTTGCTAGTATTGCCAAATCATCACCAAATATTTTAATAGCTACATCTGCTCTTACACCAGTAATTAACTCGTTAAATCGCATTTCTATTGGTTGCGTAAATTCAAAATCTATACCTGGAATTATGGATAGTTTTTCTTTAAACTTATCTGCTAATTCATCTTTTGATTCTGCAGAAACCCATTCGCTTTTTGGCCTTAACTTTATAATTACATCGCTTTCTTCCATAGACATTGGGTCAGTAGGTACTTCAGCCGCCCCAATACGCGAAACAACCTGATCTACTTCTGGGAAATTATCTAAAAGAATTTGTTCAATTTGTGTTGTAATTTCTGCTGTTTTTGTAAGTGAAGTTCCAGTTTTTAAAACTGGCTGAATTACAAAATCGCCTTCATCTAACGTTGGAATAAACTCACCTCCCATTTTACTAAAAATCAAACCTGTTATAACTAATAACGCTAATGAAGCAATTATTACTATTTTTTTATGAAATAATGACCATTTAATTACAGGTTCATATAGTTTATAAAAGAATGACATTAGACGTTTTGATACGTTATTTTTAGTAACTTTTTCAGGTTTTAAAAATATTGAAGAAATTACTGGAACATAGGTAAAACATAAAAACATTGCCCCAATTAAGGCAAAACTAAATGCCATTGCCATTGGTTTAAACATTTTTCCTTCTACACCACTTAATGATAAAATTGGAATAAATACAATTAAGATTATAAGCTGTCCAAAAATAGCCGAAGTCATCATTTTTGAACTACTATCGTAGGTAATTTTATCAATATGTTCTTGCCGTTCATCACTCGAGAGTGTAATTAATTCACTTCTTTTGGAGGTTATTTTAAATGCAATAAATTCAACAATAATAACAGCTCCATCTATAATAATACCAAAATCAATTGCCCCTAAACTCATTAAGTTTGCATCAATTCCAAAAACATACATCATTGATAAAGTAAATAATAAGGATAGTGGAATTACCGATGCTACAAATAGACCAGATCTAAAACTTCCCAATAATAAA
>Ga0102815_10001040_pt1 | contig 17627 bp, 26 predicted proteins | sample ColrivemetaGS759_FD_79113 | JGI IMG/M metagenome (GOLD analysis project Ga0102815, IMG submission 79113) | Estuarine microbial communities from the Columbia River estuary - Ebb tide ETM metaG S.759 | ecosystem: Environmental > Aquatic > Marine > Intertidal zone > Estuary | place: USA: Columbia...
GCTGCTAAATGAAAATCGCGATATAGAATGGAATAGTGTTCACGCTATCGGTCAGTACCATTATCAAGATATACTTGACGCTAATGAAGCAATTGAGTATTTTCAATTGCTAGGGCTTAGTGAGGAAGAAGCAAAGAAATATCAAGAATTAGCAAAGCAAGGTCATCCAGCAGGTATTGGCGAAAAGGGCTTAGTGCCAGGCGGCCAACTACCACTAATAGGCGACATACTTAATCCGATTAATTTAGGCTTAACACTCGGCGGTGGCGGCATTGCCGGCCTAGGTGCTAAAAAAGTCGGCGGCAATATTCTAAAACATGGCATCAAGCAAGGACTAAAGCAATCTGCTACTCAAGCCGCTTTAGCTGTAGTTAAAAATCCTGCTAACCTTGCTAAAGCAAAAGCGTATGCTAGAAAATATCCAATGTTCTTTAGACCAAAAGCAATACGAAGAATGGATAAAATACGTACCAATAAGTTTAAAGAAAAAATAGCAAAGCTAACCCAAGAAGGTAAGTTTGCGATGCGTGATGTTGAACGTGTTAAAAGCATTGCCGCACAAGTAACTGGCGCAAGCCAAAGTGTAGCTCGTCAGTATATTCATTCGTTAGTATTGCTTGGGGGTTTTATAGGCAAGGATATTATTGAATGGTCTCGTGATCCAGAGGCTACAGTAGGCGATCTTGCTACTAAGATAGGCGACCACACTATATGGGAAGCAGCATTCGTACTAGGTGTTCCTGTTGCTAAAATTATAGGCTTAGCTGCGAAAAAGCCAGTAACATCACTATGGAATCTAATAAAGAGTCTTTTCAAAAAATACGAGAACGCAGGTAAAGTAGCATCATCACTTGCTGGGCTAAGTGTGTCGCCTGCTATGACTGGTAGTGCTAACGTTACGCAAGAAAGTGTTAACGAAGTATTCGGCTTAGGCGGACAAAAGCGTAAACAGGCAGTACTGGCATTTGGCAGATTAAATCCTGCTACTGCTGGTCACGAACTAATGGTCGAAGCTATTAAACAGCAGCCAGGCGACAGTTTCTTATTCTTAAGTGATCGTGCTGCTAAGCTACCAACAGACCCGCTAAGTCCTGACGAAAAATTACAATGGGCTAGACTAAGTTTTAACGGTATTGCTGTAGGTCTTGCTAAAACAGCACTCCTAGCTGTTGATAGATTGTATAAAATGGGCTACACTGATATTATCTTTGTAGAAGGCGAAGACAAACTTTTCCCTATTGTTGAACGTTACAATAATGTAGAAACCAAAGTACATTATTACAAATTTAACAGCATTAAGCAGCATAGACTTACTCGTAACCCAGACGCAGACGATGCTTCGGGTATGAGTGCTAGTAAAATGCGACAAGCTGTACTAGACAATGACTTCGAAACATTCAAATCTGGTGTTACACAATCAGCACAACCGCAAGCACAAGTAATGTTCGAAAAACTCGGGCAGTTACTAGGAGCTAATGTCGCATAATGAATATTAATCAAATAGTTTCTGAAAATCCATTAAAATTGTTGAAAAAGGCCGCTAAAGCTGCTAGTACTACTAACAGTTCTGCTAAACAGTTAGACTTGTTTAATGATTATTACCAGTCACAACTAAAAGTAGTAAAAAGCATTGCTCAGATTAACGACCCAGAACAGTTTGCGGCGGCACTAATAAAGCAGGCTACTAAAGTTGACAATGTTGTCCCAAACTCAATTAATATTAACGATGTAGCAAAGCCAGATAGAGAAACTGTTCGATCACTAGTAAAAAATATCACCGAAGTTAGGAAATCTGTAGTAGCTAATAAACCAAACGAGCGTGCTACTCAGACACTTGCTAATAATCTAGCAGAAGCTATGGCTAAGCATCCAGACGCTGACTTATCGCAGTTATTTTCAGAACTTCTTAGTCAATCTAAGGCGTTAAAGAAGCGCAGTAAGTTAGAACAATTAGTAAATACTACACTTACTGTACTAGCAAGTATTATGATTATTGTCGGAACCTTGCGTGTAGTTGGCTTTTTACAAGCAGTTAAGGATTCGACAGAAAATGACCGATGAGATCGACGATATCCGCAGACTAGCAGGTATAAACGAATTCAAAGGCTACTCAGCGTATGAAGGCTCTAACATATCTGTTACAGGTACAGAAAAACGTCAAATAGAACGTGAGAATAACGTACAACCAGGCACCGACGAATGGTTTAAGCTATGGTTTAGTCGTCCGTACTGGAAAGGTCAGGAGTACCCCGAATGAGATTTAAAGAAATTGCCGAAGCTGTAGGGTATATACCTAAGAATAAGAAAGAAGCAAACGATCCTCGCTATTCAATGGCGATAACACAAGATGTCGGCCCTGGGCAGGATAAGAAAGAGACTGCTAAACTGTTCCCTATGAACAAAGACGGCAAGCCTAAGCCACTGAGCAAGAGTGCTGCTAAGAATTCAAACCCTAATACACTATTTAATCTAGGCCTAGCAGAGTCAGTACTTGTAAAACTAGAGCGTGACAAGCGTAATGACATCTATGTACTACACATGGTAGATAACAAAGACAAACACAGAGTAGAATTACGTGGTGAAAAAGGATACGAGTCTGGTAACTATAATCAGCATGATCGGTTACATCAAGTATTAGACGGTTTAGGTAAAGCTGTTGACCTAGGAGCACTGTTTGCTGGTGAAACTGTTAGTGTAAATCCGCATCACCCCGACGGGGAGCAAGCAATAAATGTAGCTAAAGCTGTTATGACCAATGAGACAAAAGGTCCTTGTCCTGTAACAGGCGAAGCTGTATGTAAATGCGGTGATAAAAAACTTACCGAAGCATTAGACAATCCGTATCCGTTTCATCTACAAGGTCCAGATTCATCGCACAATTTTGCAGCGACGGCGGAAACACCAAACGGTGTATTAAGAATGGACTTTGAAGCAGTAGACTATGATGACTTTGGTATTGACTTTGCAGTTGGTAAGAGCATGGGCAAAACAGAAGCAGGCGATGAGTTTAGAGTGTTTGCTACTGTAGTTGCAATGATAAAACAGTGGATTAGTGTAGTAGGTATTCAACACGTAGAGAGTTTTGACTTTGGTGCTAACAAAGGCGAACATGCCAATGACGGCAGAGCAAGACTATATGCTAGAATTGCTAAAAAACTTGCTGATCAACTAGGTTGGAAGTTAGAACAAAGCACCACAGCAAACCGAGATACAGAATTTTTCAAACTAACTAATCCTGATCCAGTACCACGTGATGATAGTCACTGGGACAACTTAGAAGATAATCCAGATTTACAAGATCATTCAGAGTTACAAGAAAACTTTGCTGATGGTAAGAAAAAAGGCAAAAGCAAACCAGGACGGGTAAAGAAAAGCGGCGCTAGCTGTAAAGGCTCAGTAACTGATCTACGCAAAAGAGCAAAAAAATACTCAGGCGAGCGTGGTAGAATGTATCAGTGGTGCCTAAACATGAAACAAGGCAAAAAAAGGAAAAACAAATGAGCGATACTATAGCTAAAATTAAAGAAGTAATAGCAGAGGCGTTAAATCAAGACGTAGACAACTTAACAGAAGCTGCCAGCTTTGTAGATGACTTAGGTGCTGATAGTTTAAGTACTGTTGAACTTGTAATAGCCCTTGAAGAAGAATTTAACATTAGTATAGATGACGATAATGCCGAAGGTATTATAACAGTCGGCGACACTATTCGTTATGTTACTGAAGCAATCGGAGAATAAAATGAAAATAAAAGAAATAACCGAAACTGCTACAGTAGGCGGCACAAGCGCAGGTGCAATAGCAACTGTAGCAAGTCCAGTAGCAGCTCATGCTAAACCCAAAAAGAGAAAAAATGGAGCACCAGTGGCACCACAAGCCACTAAGCCCAACGGCACTGTTAAAAACGCTCTAGATATGCCAAACAATATCATGGGCGGCAAACCTATCAAGAGATAAATACAGTAACAACTAAGGAATTACCAATGACTCGTAAAAACACTAACGAATCGCATTTGTCTAGCATGGCAATGAAAGCTGAAATGGATCACGAAGTACAAATGGCACGTAGTGATCTTTTTAAGATAGCAAAGTATGCTGTTGAACTGCACGACATGCTTAAAAGCGTAAGTGAAGCAGAAGGCTTAGAAGGCTGGCAGCAAAGCAAGATTACCAAAGCTGCTGACTACTTAGGTTCTGTATATCACAGCATGGATTACGAAGTAAACGTAAACGAGTCCGAGCAGCTAGAAGAAAATCCACTTAGGATAGCCAAGGCCGTGGAAGCCGGTTTTGGAAAACTATCTAAGTTTATGAAAAAGGCAAAGAAGTTGCTAAAGCTGCTGACCAAGGCATCAAGACCGCACAGTTTAGTGGCAAAGCTGCTAGGGCATACAAGAGTGCTGCTGCGCTTCAAAGCGAAATGGCTAACAATCCAAGAAAAGTTAAAAGAATACTTAGTAAAGCAGGTATTAGTTTCGAAGGTGTAGAAGAACTAATTGACAGAGCAGTAGACCGCGGGCGTGCTAGTGCTAATACAAGCGGTCAAAGCACTCGTAGTTTAGAACTACTAATTAAAGATACTAATAAAATGGTTAACGATCTCGGAAAGATCAGAAATCAAATAGCTGAAGAAGATGTGCTACGTACTATAATGGCGGGTATCATCGGCAGTGTACTAGTAATTGGTACTGTCGAAGCACAAAAAGCCAAAAACAATGTAGAAGAGGGCGCAAAGCCAGACTTTCTAGATGTGGACGGCGACGGTGACAAAAAAGAACCTATGAAGAAAGCTATTAAAGACAAGAAGAAAAAGTCTACTAACGAAACTATGCTAAGTCAACTCAATAAAGCTATTCTGTTCCAAGAAGGTAAGATTGGTCGTGCTAATATGAGTCCAAAAGCATTTGAACTAGCAGAAATGCACCACAAAGATCTAGCTGTACTAAAAGCAGACTTTGAGCGTAAGGTTATTGCCGAAGGCCAGTACGGTGAAATTACACATCACGACGAAGACGCTACACAGTCAGAAGTACTAGTAAAAGGCATGGGTGTATACCGCATGGATCAACTAGAACAGCGTATCAAAGACCGTATTAATAACGTAGCACAGTTATTGGACAGAGGTGAGCCAGATCAAGCTGCTCGCTTACTTGATGCTAACAGCAGCACATATAAAAGCTTAATTGTTATGATGCATGCGTATGCCGAGGCACACGATGACCTAGCATTTGGCGACCAAAGCAATATGGCCGAAGATATAGTCGACGAAGATGATGTCGACGAAGGCAATGAATTTTCAGGCGCATTAGCTGATGCTAAGAAAAACGGCAAAGACGAATTCGAAGTTGACGGTAAAACATACAAAGTTAACGAAGCGGGTAAGTACGCTAAAAAAAACAAAACAGAAGCAGTAGAAGGCGTATGCAAAGATTGCCGTAATCCAAGTTGGAAAACATTGCCAGAAGAAAAGAAAAAAGGTAGCCACGGAAAAGTATGCTGGAAAGGCTATCGTAGAGGTAAAGGCAATAGTTGCCATAAAGTAGACGGCTAACAGTAATGCATTTAAGAGAAGTTTTTGACAAAAAGTATGGGCACGACACTAATAATCACGTTGTTAAAGATAAAGACGACAACGGTAAAAACTTCTGGGCTGTGTACAACGAAGCTGGAGATATTGTAAAAGTGTTTTATTCTGCTAAGAAAGCAAAAGACTATGCTGAAAAGAATCACGACGATCTTATGAAAAATAAGATTGTTGCCGAGGCGTACAGTACTCGTGATTACGTAAGTGCATTAAGACAAACTAACCTCGGAGACGAGACTCCTAGTCATATACAAGCTGCTCAAGCGTTAGCGCTTGCTTCGCAAGGCGACGAGCTAAGCGACGAACAGCAACTAGCCCTAAAGCCGTATGTAGAGCTGTTTAGTACGCTACTAGTAAGCCCAAAATATCGCGGTAGACTACACGATATGATTAGAGCCTTACGCAAGGATTAATGAAAAACCCTATACTAGACGATACCGAAGAAGACTTTGTTTGGCAGCGTACTAGTCCAGACCACTTATGGGTTTTTGACAAACTAATACTTTCACGAAAATTAGGTTATGTATGCGGGCCGACTGGTATAGACGTTCCGACTCCGGGATACTACATTGTGCGTCCTTGTGTAAACGCACTTGGGTTAGGATTAGGCGCTTCGAAAAAATATTTAAAACAAGATACAACACAGCTTCCAGTTGGGTTTTTTTGGTGCGAATGGTTCGAAGGCAGACATGTAAGTGTAGACTACAAAGACGGTGTACAAGTGTTAGCTGTTGAAGGCACTAAACCCGATAATACGTTTACTCAATGGACAAAATGGCATCGTGTTGATGATGAATTTCCATTACCTAGCATACTAACACAGTTTAACGAACAGTACCTTAACTGCGAGTATATAGATGGCAAATTAATCGAAGTGCACTTTCGTCGAAACGAAGACTTTGATTATGCTACTGAAGAATTCATCCCAGTCTGGGAGGGCGAAAATACTACACCGCCTGAGGGATATAGCTATATACAATACCCAGATGTACACGGTAGAATCGGTGCTTTTGTAAAATAACACTTGACTACTGTGTCATTATAAACTATAATTTATATATATTTAGGAGAATACTTATGAGTGATAGAGTCTACGGAACTGACGAAAAAGGCAAGCTTGAACGTATTGTACAAGAAGGCGTGACAGTTCTCCAAGAAGTAGAAGACCTTCAAGCAGGGCTTAAAGACACAGTAAAAGCAATTGCAGAAGAACTTGATGTTAAGCCTGCACTAATTAATAAAGCTATTCGTGTAGCATTCAAACGTGACTGGGATAAGCATCAGGACGAGTTTGAAGATCTTGAAACTATTGTAACTACTGTAGGAGTAGACAAGTAATATATGTCGTATGTTGATGCATTCTTCGATCGCGAAGCTGATACTATTCGCATTGTAGAACGTGTAAACGGCAATCGAGTGTTTAAAGATGTTCAAGCCAAATACACATTTTACTATGCTGACCCGAAAGGTAAGTACAAGAGTACTTACGGAGAACCTTTGACTCGAGTAGTGTGTAAGAACACTAAAGAGTTCAAGAAAGAAATCTCAATTAACCGTCATCGAAAACTTTTCGAAAGTGACACTAACCCAATCTTCCAATGTTTGAGCGAACAGTACCTTGGTAAAGATTCGCCTAAACTAAACGTAGCGTTTTGGGATATCGAGACGGACTTTGACCCGGAAAGAGGATTTGCTCCAGTTGATGATCCGTTTATGCCAATCACTGCTATTACTGTGTATCTACAATGGGCAGAAGCACTTGTAACTGTTGCTGTTCCTCCGAAAGGTCTTTCGCTTGAACAAGCACAAGAAATGTGTAACAAGCGTTGGCCAGACGGCAGTGTTATCCTGTTTGACAACGATAAAGCAGGTAATGGCGAGCGTGCCATGCTTGAAATGTTCTTGGATCTAATCGAAGACGCCGACGTACACAGTGGATGGAACTCAGAAGGTTACGATGTTCCGTATACTGTTAATCGTATTAAACGTGTTCTTAGTGCAGACGATACACGTCGTTTCTGTCTTTGGGATCAAAAGCCAAAGCGTCGTGAATACGAAAAGTTTGGTAAACTAAGTGAAACGTATGACACTATCGGTCGTGTACATATGGACTATCTAAACTTGTATCGTAAGTACACGTATGAAGAACGCCATTCTTACAAACTAGATGCTATTGGCGAATACGAAGTAGGCGAAAACAAAACAGTATACGAAGGCACACTTGATCAACTATACAACGAAGACTTTGAAAAGTTTATTGAATATAACCGTCAAGACGTTGCGTTGTTAGATAAACTTGATAAGAAACTGCGTTTTATTGATCTTGCTAACGAACTTGCTCACGCTAATACTGTGCTACTACAAACTACTATGGGCGCAGTAGCAGTAACAGAGCAAGCTATTGTTAACGAAGCACACCGTCGTGGTATGCAGGTACCAAACAGAAAAGAACACGAAACTACCGGCGCTGCTGGTGCGTATGTTGCGTACCCAAAGAAGGGCTTACATAAATGGGTCGGTTCTATGGATTTGAACTCGCTGTATCCAAGTGTGATTAGATCACTTAATATGGCGCCTGAAAGTATTGTTGGTCAGCTTCGTCCCGAGCAAACAGATGCTATGATCCACGAAGCTACTACGCTAAAGAAGAAAAGCTTTGCTGCTGCTTGGGAAGGTCACTTTGCTTCATTAGAGTACGAAGCTGTAATGGAACAGCGCAAGGACTTTATGGTTACTGTAGACTGGGAAGATGGTTCTTGCGATGTGCTAAGCGCAGCAGAAGTACACAAGCTGGTTTTTGATAGTAATATGCCCTGGATGCTTAGTGCCAACGGTACAATCTTTACACACGAGTTCGAAGCTGTTATTCCTGGTATTCTTAAACGTTGGTATGCTGAGCGTAAAGAGCTTCAAGCTAAACTTAAAGAAGCTATTAAAGCAGGCGACAAAGACGCTATTGAATATTGGGATAAGCGACAGCTGGTTAAGAAGATTAACCTTAACTCACTGTACGGTGCTATTCTTAACCCAGGTTGTAGATTCTTTGATAAGCGTATCGGACAATCAACCACACTTACAGGTCGTCAGATTGTTAAGCATATGAGTGCCGAAGTGAATAAAGTAACTACAGGCGAATATGACCATGTCGGCGAAACTGTAATTTACGGTGATACTGACTCGGTTTACTTCTCTGCTTATCCAGTACTTGAAAAAGAAATCCAAGCAGGCACAATCCCCTGGAGTAAGGATAACGTAATTACACTGTATAATCAGATTGCCGAACAAGTTAACTCAACGTTTGGCGACTTTATGTTAAATGCGTTCCATTGCCCTGGATCACGTAGTGGCGTTATTGCTGCTGGTCGAGAGATTGTAGCAGAAAGCGGATTATACATTACTAAGAAGCGTTACGCAGCATTGGTAATCGACGACGAAGGCAATAGAAAAGACGTTGACGGTAAAACTGGTAAAGTAAAAGCTATGGGCTTGGATCTTCGTCGAGCTGATACTCCGCCGTATATGCAGGAGTTCTTGCTGAAGATTTTGACTCGAGTACTTGAAGGTGCTGAACAACAAGAAATCATCGATTCTATTATTGCGTTTAGAAAAGACTTTGAGTCACGCCCGGCATGGGAAAAAGGTACACCTAAGCGTGTGAATAACCTAAATAAGTTTAGATTACTTGAAGAAAAGCAAGGTAAAGCAAACATGCCCGGTCACGTTAGAGCAGCTCTAAACTGGAACACACTGAAGCGAGTACACGGCGACAAGTATTCACAAGATATTGTCGACGGTATGAAGACTATTGTGTGTAAGCTAAAGCCCAATCCACTAGGCTACACAAGTATTGGTTACCCAACTGACGAGCTTCGTTTGCCCGAATGGTTTACTTCCCTGCCGTTTGATGAAAAAGCAATGGCAGAAACTATTATTGATAATAAGATTGATAACCTTATTGGTGTGCTTAACTATCCATTACAAGATACAAAGCAAACTAATACGTTTAATAATTTGTTTAATTTTGGAGACTAGAGTGAAAGTAGGATTTACTGCATCTACGTTCGACCTCTTGCACGCAGGGCACATAATGATGCTGCGTGAAGCTAAGTCACAGTGCGATTACTTGATTGTTGGCTTACAAACAGATCCTAGCATTGATCGATCTGATAAAAATAAGCCAATACAAACTTTAGTCGAACGCTATGTTCAACTATCTGCTATTAAGTACGTTGACGAGATTATTACGTACCAAGATGAACAAGATTTAGAAGATATTCTAAATATGTTTGACATTAATATTCGTATTCTTGGCGAAGAATACAAAGATCAAACATTCACCGGACGAGCTATATGCGCCAAGCGTGGTATTGAACTATACTATAACAAGCGTGACCATCGTTTTTCATCATCAGGCTTAAGAGAGCGTGTAACTAACGAAGGAAAGAATAGTTCATGGATTGGAAATATCATAAATCCTAACCAAAAACCTAAATAGTTGTTGACAACTAATCAGATTTATACTATTATAATGTTATATATTGGAGATATAAAATGAAAGACATTCTACAAGATATTGTAGCGCACACTCACGCTCTTGGCTTCCTTTCTATTGTGAAAGTAGGCAGTGATAACGGTACGAAAATCGATTCGATGGCAGAAGATCGCAGTGTTGTTCTTACTGCTACTACTCACAATCCTGTTGCTGAGTTTACTGACACGTTTGGTATGCCAAACTTAGACAAACTTTCTCTACACTTAAAGAATCCAGAGTATAGAGAAAATGCTAAAATTGACGTGATTCAAGACAATCGCAACGGCGAGACTATTCCTACGCACATTCACTTTGAGAATTCAGCAGGTGATTTTCAAAACGACTATCGCTTTATGAACAAAGCAATTATCGAAGAGAAACTCAAGACTGCTACGTTTACTGGCGCAACTTGGAATGTTGTGTTTGAGCCTAGCTTAGCAAGCATTAGCCGCCTAAAGCTTATGAGTGCTGCGCACTCTGAAGAACCTATTTTTAAAGTGTCTACTGATAACGGTAACTTAATGTTCTCGTTCGGTGATCAAAGCTCACACGCAGGTGAATTTGTGTTCGAAGCAGGTGTATCCGGCACGCTCAGTCACGCTTGGTTCTATCCTGTTAACCAAGTACAGAGCATTCTTAACCTTAGTGGCGATGTTACTATGAGCATTTCCGATCAAGGCGCTATGAAAATTACTGTTGATAGCGGTCTTACCACTTACGATTACATCTTACCAGCGCAGTCTAAATAATGAATACAAACTTAACTGAAGCACAAAACGATTATGCTATATTTCTGCCCGCACTTAGTGGATTCTATGCTACATTTGTAGGCAAGCAACGCTTTGATCAATACGTCGAAGCTGATCGAATACCGTCAAACTTTAACAACGGTATGGAAAGTCTTAATTATCTTAATAAAGACGAAGGACAGTTTCAGTATAAGTGGACGTTGTATTCAGCAGGACACGCAGATCTTGATGTAACTAAGCACTCTCCTAAAGAAGACATGGTTCGAAACCGTGACAGAGAAAACACCTGGGTACTTGGCGACTCAGGTGGTTTCCAGATCGGTAAAGGTGTCTGGGAAGGTGATTGGAAAGACCCTAACTGCCCTAAAGCGCACAAAAAACGTGATGGTGTATTACGTTGGATGGATGCTTACATGGACTATGGAATGATTCTTGATATTCCGGCTTGGGTATCTCGATCTGAAGCAGGACAGCGGGCTACTGGGGTTAGTACGTATCAAGAGGCAGTAGATGCCACACGGATTAACAATGATTACTGGCAAAAACATCGCACTGGCGCTTGTAAGTTTTTGAACGTACTACAGGGAGAAAACTTCGAACAAGCAGACGATTGGTACGAGCAAATGAAGGACTACTGCGATCCTTCCATTTATCCTGATACACACTTTAATGGTTGGGCAATGGGTGGTCAAAACATGTGTGACATCGAGCTTGCTATCAAGCGCCTTGTTACACTACGATTTGACGGGTTGCTTGAAAAAGGTATTCATGATATAATGCACTTCTTGGGTACTAGTAAACTAGAGTGGGCTGTACTGCTTACTGACGTACAGAGAGCTGTTCGAAAGTATCACAACGAAAACTTTACAATTACCTTTGACTGTGCATCACCGTTCCTTGCTACCGCTAACGGACAAATTTACACACAAACTGAAACCGACGATCGTTCTAAGTGGGTATACAGAATGGTACCTAGCGTAGACGACAAAAAGTATGCTAGTGATACTCGTGGGTTCCGTGACGCTGTACTACAAGATGGTGTGTTTAATTCGTTCTCAGACTCACCGATTAGTAAAGGTCTTGAAGTTAAAGATGTATGCATATATGCACCCGGCGACTTAAATAAAATCGGTAAAGAAGGAAAGACCAGCTGGGATAGCTTCGCTTACGCTATTCAAATGGGTCACAATGTATGGAGTCACATTAACGCTGTACAAGAAGCTAACAGACAGTATAGCAACGGCGTTATGCCAAATATGCTAATACAAGAAACGTTTGATCGTGTATACTTTAAAGATGTTGTAGAAAAGATCTTTAGTATTAACGATCGTGACCGAGCGCTTGAAGAAGTTGAAAAACATCGAAAATACTTAATGGGTATTATTGGCACTAGAGGCGCTGTTGGTAAAAAGACTATTAATGCTAGTGCTAACTTTAACAAGTTTTTTCAATAGGAGTAGAATAATGACTATATTTGTAAAAGAAGACTTTGTGTCGCACGCAGGTCTTAACCTTAAATGGAAGATTGAATGCGATGGACTTACTAAAGACGACTGGGAATGCTTAGGCTTAATGATTTCTGAAATTGAAAATCGACCATTCTCTAAAGTAGTAGGTATTCCTCGAGGTGGCCTAGCACTACAGTATGCTATGGAAAAATATGCCACCGGTAACCCAAACGATCCTGTACTTATTGTAGACGACGTATACACTACAGGCACAAGCTTTCGAGAGTTTGTAGAAGAACACTACAAAGATCAAAAAGTAATTTGTTGGGTAGCATTTGCTAGAAATCCAGCTAGCCAGCAAGTAAACGCATTATTTCAAATGGCATCAAGTATGTGGAAAAACTTAAAATGAACAGAGATTATGAGACCGGCGAACAAAACGATGTAACGTTCTTTACAGGTTACGAAGTTGAAAAGACGCCTGCTTATGATATGAAAACGCTCTTTGTAGTCGGTGTCCAGAGCATCGACTTCATTGAGCGATTCTTTGAGCAAGAACAGTGCGAACACATTTTCTTTGGAGCTAATCATTCATTTAATCCCGAAGCCCATCAGTGGAACTCTTGGGAAAAGATGATTAAACATTTCTTAGACAAAGATATTATGTGTAGTTTAGACTTACCGCTTACTACAGCAGACGGAGTACTAGAAACTAGTCTAGTAGAGTATCATACCTTTATTCCGCAGTTTAGAGTAGTTGTGCCGCATGTTAAGCAATGGCCTTACAATACTATGATTAAGATCGACGACAAAGATTTTAAAGCTACTAATGCTGGTGTTTGGTGCCATACCCTGCACGATCTTACTAGTCATCATTATCATACCGATTGGTCAAAATATAAGCTTGACAAAGTGCTCAAGTAGTAGTATATTAATAATATAGTAAATAACAAAGAGAAATACTATGAGTAAAATGCTTGCTAAGCGTTACATTTGGGTTACCTTTCAAAAAGAAGGTATTCATAAATATCCAGCAGCGTTAGAAGATCCTCTTCTAGCTACTGGCGACGAATATGACGTTAGTTTCCTCGGATACCCGCACCGTCATATCTTTCACTTCAAGATTCAAATCGAAGTATTCCACAACGATCGAGATATTGAATTTATTCAGTTCCAGCGATGGCTTGAAAATCTTTACAACAAAGGCACGCTCGAACTTGATTTTAAGTCATGTGAAATGATTTCAGATGACCTTTACGACCAAATCTCCGAACGGTATACCGGTCGGTCAATCACTATTAACGTAAGCGAAGACAACGAAAACGGTTGTCGCATTTATTACCCAGCTAAATTGGAGAACATCTAAATGGGCATTGAGAATCCTACTATCCGCAAAGTCTTTGACGATCTTGACAAGTTCCGTGACTACTGTCGCTTTGAAGGCAAAGTCTTTAACGAAAAAGACCTATACAAGCAAGACGCCCCAGTTTGGCAAGCTTATCAAAAGCATCAAGGTTGGCTTCGGGCTAAAGCACGCAACGCAAATAGGAATCGAGGATGACCGTATACATTGTTGATATAGAAGCTGTTGATACACGCTATACCAAGCAATGGAAAACGCATTTACCTGAACAGCTTCGTGCTGCGACTAACGACCAAGTAGTTGTTATTTCAGGTGGGGAAACGCCTCAGGCTACTACGCCTGGGGCTTTTCTTAATTTTGGCGGTACTAACGTGTACAAGAGTAACCAGTTAGCACAGATTGGTGAAATGTTTTGTAACGGTACAGTAAAGAACGGTGATTACTTTCTTTATACTGATGCTTGGAACCCTACTGTAATTCAGTTAAAATATATGGCTAGTTTGCTAGGCGTTGATATTAAAATCGGCGGTATGTGGCACGCCGGCAGCTATGATCCACAAGACTTCTTAGGTCGCTTAATTGGCGATGCGCCTTGGGTACGTTCAGCAGAACACAGTATGTTTAGCTGCTATGATCATAACTTTTACGCAACTAATTTTCACATTGACTTGTTTGCTGAAGAGTTTTTTGATTGGAACGGTCGCGAACTTCGTGACGCTAACTCATCAGTTGTACAAGTTGGCTGGCCGATGGAGTATCTTGAAACAGCACTTGCTCCTTATAAGCATATGCCTAAGAAAGATATTGTTCTTTTCCCACATCGCATTGCGCCTGAGAAACAAGTGGATATTTTTAAAGACTTAGCTAAAGAGCTACCGCAATACCAGTTTGTTGTAGCACAAGAACAGAATCTTACTAAGCACGAATACCACACCCTACTAGCAGAATCAAAAGTAGTGTTTAGTGCTAATCTACAAGAAACACTAGGCATTAGTTGGTACGAAGGTGCGTTAGTCGACGCACTGCCTATGGTACCAGATAGACTAAGCTATGCAGAAATGGCAGAGGAAAACTTCCTATACCCAAGTGATTGGACTGAAGACTATGATGCTTATATCCATTTTAAAGAACATGTTGTAGCTACAGTAAAGCAGTACATGGAAAATTATGATACATTTTTGCCCTTGCTAGAAAAACAAAAAGCAAAACTAGAATCGTTCTTTACAGGAGATAAACTTTATGACCAAATTAAACAACGTTGAAGCAGGATCTATATCACTGCCTATTGCGAATGGCGACGTAACTATCGACATGACTACTATTAAAAACTTTACTGAATCATTAACTTCTGCTAGTAGTATGTCATCTATAACCGCATCAACTTACACTAACGGTTCGTGGCTCACGTCTGCTAGTAGTAGTATGTCTTACGACGACATATATTTAAATGACAGACAGTTGTGGGAAGAATGCATGCCTAGTGTAAACGAAGTCAACGCCCTAGCTGCAGAATATCCTGCGTTTGCGAAAGCATACGAGATATTTCGTACTACTTACAATTTAGTTATTGATGATTGGAATAACAAAGATGAATAAAAAACATTTTAACTGGGATGCTATCACAAGCATGACAATGAAAATTGCTAGTCAAGTCCGCAAAAGCAATTGGAAGCCCGACTACATTGTAGGGCTTACACGAGGCGGCCTTATTCCCGCAGTTCTACTATCACACGAGTTAGATGTTCCGTGCGAGACTCTTAAAGTAGCGCTACGTGACGGCGAAGAACAAGAATCCAACACATGGATGGCCCAAGATGCGTACGACGGCAAAAAGATTCTCGTTGTTGACGACATTAACGATACCGGTAATACCCTTCTTTGGATTCAAGAAGACTGGCGCAATAGTTGTTACCCCGGAGACGAACGTTGGGAAGATGTATGGGGTAGTAGTGTGCGAGTTGCTGTAATTCACGATAATATGCCTAGCAAGTTTTCTAGCGTAACTTATGTTGCTAGTGAAATTAACAAAGATCGCGAACCAATTTGGATTGTGTATCCCTGGGAAAGAGATGAAGCTTAAAGTATTATATACTAAACAAAATGAAGGAGATCGTAATGTTTAAAGATTCAGATATTATTGTTCGTACTCGAAAGTACGATGCGTATTCTGTGACTAACGCAATGACCGAGGGACAAATTGTATTTGTCCCAAAGAACGCCAAGTGGCAAGACCTGCGTGACTGTTTTGAAGCTGCGTACAAGTGGGGATATGATTGGGTTGATAAAGGATATTGTCAGTCGTTCCATATTTTACAAAATGTAGGAATTGACGATACTAATCTTGTGTATCTTATTCCGCGACAGACTGACGACAAAGTAGACTTAGAGAAAGTTAAAACTTTTTTTAACTTTTAGTTGACAAAAACCTAAATATATAGCATAATATAATATGACATCCACGTCATAAACTCGGAGATATAAATGAAAAAATACGAAGAAATTATCCAGCGCATTAAAGACGCTGACGCTGGCTTTCACGCAAACGATAATATTACTAAGTTTATCAACGAAGGCGAAAAAGAACAGCTAATTGACGATCTTACTGAAAAGTTCGAAGGTGTGCTAGACGCACTTATTATTGATCGTAACAATGACCCTAACTCGCAAGATACTGCTCGGCGTCTTGCGAAAATGTATTACAAAGAAATTATGAGCGGGCGTTATGATGCTCGACCTAATGCTACTGCGTTTCCTAACGTAACTAACGATCCTTACAAAGGTATGTTAGTAGTACGTAGCGAGCTGAAAAGCATGTGTTCGCATCATCACCAGCCAGTGAGCGGTGTAGCATATATTGGCATTATTGCTGCTGACACACTTATTGGACTTAGTAAGTACACACGACTAGCACAATGGTGCGCACGCCGTGGCACACTACAAGAAGAGCTAGCAATGGACATTGCTAAAGAAATTATGAACGCTACTGGCTCTGAAAATGTCGGTGTATACATTCAAGCTACGCACGGCTGTTGCGAGAATCGTGGCATTGGCGCCCATAGTTCACTAACCCAAACTACTGTGCTTAAAGGTGCGTTTTATGACGATCACAGCACTAAGAAAGAGTTTATGGACAATATTAAACTACAACAAGGATACGCAAGCTAATGGCAGCATCTAGACCTGTTGAACTCGGTCCATTCCAATCTATCTACGACGGCGATAAAGAAGGCGTTGTGCGTAAAGAACTAATCATTTATCGTAAAGATAACCAATCACTAGTACGAGAAACTGCGACTAGAGAATATCACCTCAACGGCGACTATCACGATTCTGTAAGCTCGTCGCCGATCTTTATTGAAAAGGAAAAATAATGGCTGAACCAGTTGACGTAAGCAAGAAACATTTTTATATCAGCCTCGTAAAGAGTGCTGTACGCATTGGAGCAGGTGCTGCGTTTGTAAGTGTGCTGTTTACTCCAGTAGGAGTTATGCCTATTGTAGCAGGCGGCGCACTGCTTATCGCTGCTGAGATTTTAGGGATCCTTGAAGAACTATGATAACTGCTTCGAAAAAACATCTAGCAGTTATGGAAAGCTTCTTTTATGAAGAAATGTACGAAGCACTACATTCGTATATTATTCGAAACTACGGTGTAATAGAAATTGAAAGTATTACTGCGGAGCAGTTAGCTGAACTTGATACTATCCTGCTAGAGTTTCCTCTGTTGGATCGAAGCTATACTAAGTTCAAAGAAGAATGGGAATCATATCAATGAAACTAAGATATTCTGAAGCATTTTATTCAGTTCAAGGCGAAGGCAAGTACGTAGGAGTACCAAGTGTATTCCTGCGTACCTTTGGTTGTAACTTTCGGTGTATGAACTTTGGCACTGGCATTAAAAAAGATCGCTGGGAACAACACGCTGAAGGTCAGCGGTATAACGCAGAAGTTAAAGA
>Ga0102815_10001045_pt1 | contig 17599 bp, 14 predicted proteins | sample ColrivemetaGS759_FD_79113 | JGI IMG/M metagenome (GOLD analysis project Ga0102815, IMG submission 79113) | Estuarine microbial communities from the Columbia River estuary - Ebb tide ETM metaG S.759 | ecosystem: Environmental > Aquatic > Marine > Intertidal zone > Estuary | place: USA: Columbia...
AGAGCGTGGTGGCGAAGCCCTGCACCGGTCCGGAGCCGAACTGGTAGAGGATGATCGCCGTGAGGAGGGTGGTGACGTTGGCGTCGACGATGGTCGAGGTCGCGTTCTTGAACCCGTCCACCGCGGCCTGCGCCGCGCGGCGGCCTCGGAGGACCTCCTCGCGGATCCGCTCGTAGATGAGGATGTTCGCGTCGACTGCCATGCCGACGGTGAGGATGATGCCCGCGACACCCGGCAGGGTCAGGGTGGCCTGGAGCATCGCCATGCTGCCCATGAGCAGCACGAGGTTGAACACGAGGGAGAACGCGGCGAACACACCGAGGCGGCGGTAGTAGGCCGAGATGAAGGCGAGCACCGCGGCGAGGCCGATGAGGACGCTCAGCAGGCCGAGCTTGACGTACTCCGCGCCGAGCGACGCGCCCACCGTGGCGCGGTCCTCGAAGCGCGGCTCGAGGTCCAGGGAGCCCGAGTTGATGACCTGGACTAGGCTGGTGACCTCGGCCTGCGTGAAGCCGAAGCTACCGCCGGTGATGATCCCGCCGCTCGAGAGCGGAGAGTTGAGCACCGGATCTGTCACGATCTCGTTGTCGATGACGATCGCCATCTGGGCGCCCTCGTGCTCGGTCGTGAAAGCCTCGAAGTCGTTCTGGCGAAGCAGCGCGATCTCGAAGCCGACCGCGGGGAATCCGTACTCGTCGTAGGAGGGGAACACCCGAGGGAAGTCACTTCCCGAGAAGAGCCAGTCCTCGTTCGCCTCAACCACGAGAGGGACCAGGCGGTCGGCAAGGGGGAGGCCTGCGGACGACCCCTCGTCACGATTGGGGAAGAAGCGGAGGCGCGAGAGCGGCTGGCCCGCGTTCTCGGCCGCGAGCATCCCGTTGTACTCGCTGATCTTCGCGACGGGGTTCGCGATAGCCCACTCGCGGGCCTTGTCCTCCTCCAACGCGAGGTCGTAGGTGCCCGCCGCGTCGAGTGACTCGGCGTGCATCATCACCTCGAGGCGCCCCGTGTTCTCGATCAGCGCTCGCCAGGGGTCGCTGGCCTCGAGCGTGATGAGGGCGCCGGCAGGGAAGGACTTCGCGGTGCTGCCATCAGCGAAGGTGACCTCCTTGAGGCTCGACGCTCCACGTCGCTGGTAGGCGAGCAGCTCGCCGTCGATCTTGATGCGACCGCCGGTGGGGAACTCTCCCTCCGTCGCCGCGGCATCCAGTTGGATGGCGGTGTCGTTGAGGTGGTCGAAGTCGGCGCTGAGCACGGACTCGGCCCGCTGTGCGACCAGCGAGAGGTTGCCGGGGAGCTCGACGATGATCCGCTGCGCGCCGGACTTCCTCAGCTTGACGTCCCGCACACCGTCCGGGTCGAGGCGCTCACGCCAGATTGAGATGACCTCGCCGATCGCCTGGGCGTCGGTCTGGCTGGCGGGGATCTGCTTGGCCGCGCGCGCCGCGTCTAGATCCACCGTGTAGGTGAGGCGGGTGCCACCCTGCAGGTCGAGTCCCAGGCGGAACGGAAGCAGCAGGAGGGCGATCACGGCGACCGCGAGGAAGCCGAAGATCAGGGTGAGCTTGCGGTTGAGGTTGTCGACCATTGGATCGGCTGGGGCGTTGCTCTCTCGAGCGGGTCGGCGGCGCGATGGCTGCGCTGCCTGGGTGTCCCGCGCGGGGGACAGGGGAGGGGAGAGGCCTGGGCTTCAGTCGTTGCGATCGGGAATCGACCGCCGCGATGGGATGACCGGAGCGGCGCGGCCTCCCCGCTGGGGGGCGGCGCCGCTCCGGGCGATGGCGTCACTCGCCGTCTTTGCTCGAGGAGTCCTTGGCCGCGGTGGCCTGGGCGGTCCGGCGGGCCTTCTCGGTCTCGCGCTCGGCCCGGACCTTGTCGCCGAGACGCTCCTTCGTGCGGGTGGACTTGCCGACCCGATCGCGCATGTAGAACAGCTTCGAGCGGCGCACCCGGCCGCGCTTGGTCACTCGGACGTCGTGGACGCGCGGGCTGTGGAGCGGGAAGGTCCGCTCCACGCCCTCACCCTGCACGATGCGGCGGACCACCATGGTCTTGCGGATGCTGCGGCCCTGGACGGCGAGGACCAGGCCCTTGAAGGTCTGGATCCGCTCCTTCTCACCCTCGCGGATGAGGTAGTCGACCTCGACGTCGTCTCCGACGTTGATCCTCGGGAGGGTGCCGTCGGGCTTGCCGAGCTCGGATTCGATCTGCTGGATGATGTTCATGTCTCTAGAGGGGCGTCGCCAGGTTACGGACGGCGCCGGCTCCGTGGTGTCGGGCCTGGCTCACATGAGCGAGGCCACGGTCCCAGAGGGAGCGCTTGGGGTTTCGGGTTGTCGGAACAGCGCGCGAGCTGCGCGCTGTGTTCGGGCGGGGCTCTCATTGAGGGCCCCGTTGGTCAGGGTTCGTCCTTGCCGCCGGTCAGATCCGGGCGGCGGGAGGAGGTGCGGGATTCACGCTGCGTGCGGCGCCATGCCGCGATCTTCGAGTGATCTCCGTCCAGCAGTACGCCGGGGACCTCGCGGTCTCGGAAGACGCGCGGCCTGGTGTAGTGGGGGTGGTCGAGGCCGCCGTCGGCCGCGGCGGAGAACGAGTCTTCCAGAGCGGAGCGGCCGTCGCCGAGAACTCCGGGGATCAGCCGCGACACGGACTCGAGGAGAACAAGCGCGGGGAGTTCACCCCCGGCGAGCACGTAGTCGCCGATGGAGAGTCGCTCGAACTCGTGGAGTTCCAGGACGCGTTCGTCGAAGCCCTCGTAGCGGCCGCAGAGCAGGAGCACCGGCAGCGGATCGGCGCCGCCTTCGGGAGCCGAGGCGAGCCCCTCAACCATGGTCTGGGTGAGCGGCGCTCCGTCGGGGGTGAGGGCGATCCGGCGGTGAGGTCCGAAGCGCTGCTCGATCCACTCGATGGCCTCGGTGATCGGCTCGGGCTTGAGCACCATGCCGGGGCCGCCACCGAAGGGGCGGTCGTCCACCGTGCGGTGACGGTCGCGAGTGAAGTCACGGAAGTTCACCGTGCGCGTGGTCAGTAGACCGCGGGCACGGGCGATCCCGAGAATGCCAACGTCCTGGTAGGACTCGATGGCCTCGGGGAAGAGCGTGAGGATGGAAAAGAGCACCGGAAGGCCCGGATAAAGGCCCAGCAGGGTAGTGCCGGGGCCCTCAGAGGTCAATATTCCTCCGCAACCCTGGGCTCGCTGTGCGCCCCCGGTTGGACCTCACTTGTGGCCGTCCACGGACCCGGCTCTGCCGCGCCCCGCGTCCCCCTCACTCCTCCCCCCTCTGCGCCATGTTCACCGGACTCGTTGAAGCCGCCGTTCCGATCCGCTCCTACGAGGTCGTCGGGACCGGTGCCCGCCTGATCCTGCCCTCCCCAGGGGAGGCCGATCTGGCCCTCGAGCAGGCCCCTGGGGGCTGGGGGCCGAGCTCCACCGAGGCCTGGAGCGCCTCGATAGGAGATAGCATCGCCGTGGCCGGGGCCTGCCTGACGGTCGCCGAGCTGCTCGACCCCCCGGCTGAGGCCGGCGCCTCCGGGCCTGACATGGCGTTCGACCTGACGGCCGAGACCATCGAGCGGACCTGGTTCCGCGGCCGCGCCGCGGCCGGGACGGTGGTCAACGTGGAGCGGGCCCTGCGGGTCGGGGACCGGCTCGGCGGGCACATGGTCAGCGGGCATGTGGACACCCTTGGGAGCGCCGTCGGTCGTCGTGACGCAGGGGACGGGGGGGCGGTCTTCTCCTTCGAGGTGCCCCAGGGCTTCGAGCGCTACCTGGTGGACAAGGGCAGTATCACGATCGACGGGATCAGCCTCACGGTCGTTGACCCCCGCGATCGCTGCTTCGACGTCGCGGTCATCCCTCACACCCTGAATCGCACCCACCTCGCTCACCTCACCTCCGGGGACCCGATCCATCTGGAGGCGGATCTGATCGCCAAGTGGGTCGAGCGGTTGACGCCCCAGCCCTGAGCCGCGCGAGCGCGGTGTTGACCTGGCGAAGCGGCGTTGACCCGGCGAACGGGACGCCGGGGGCCGCGAATCAGGGGCGGGCGGCAGCGCCCCGCGGACCCGCTGCGACGAGGGGCGCCCGGCGCGTGCATGGCGATGGGCAGGGGCTGCGGCCGGTCCATGCCGGCGTCTAGTCCGCCAGGGGAGCGCGGCGGTGAATCGGCTGCTCTGCCGGAAGAGACGGAGCTGACCCGAGCCGACCTCCCCCGGCTGCGGCAGCCGTGGAGCGGTGGATCAGAAGCCGAGGAACACGGTGGAGAGGAACGTCGCGATGGGCGCGGCCTCTCGCTGCTCCTCGAGGCCGCCTGTCAGCGTCCTCAGGGCTCGCTCGATATCCGTGGCAATGGTGTCGTCGTTGATCAAGATGCCGAGCGTGCCGCGCTGCTCCTTGATCGCCGCGGCCGCGTCAGCCGCGTCGGCGGAGAGGGCCAGGAGGTTGTCGTAGATCTCCGGCTCGTTCAGCAGGCGCCCGACGGTGCCCTCGGGGTTGTTGAAGCCCTTGAGCGCGGCCTCCAGGTCGTTGGCGATGGTCGGGTCGTTGATGAGCCTCGCGAGCGTCCCATCACCGCGGTCTACCTTCTCCAAGGATGAGCGCAGGGATTCGACGATCTCACGGGTGCTCGCCGCGACGGCGGGGTCATAGATCAAGGTCGAGATGACCCCCTCTCCGTCCCTCGCGTCCGCCATGAGCTTGCGAGCGTCGGCCACGGTCTCGTCAAGGCCGCGGACGAACTCCTCGATGTCGTTGTAGAGCTTCTCGTCGTAGATGAGCTTGCCGATGGTGCCCTGCCCGCCGCGGAGCTCCTCGGTGAGGGCCTCGATGTTGTCAAAGGTGCCCTGGGCGGACTCGATCGTCGCCACCACGCTGTTGGCGGTCTGCTCGTCGTTGAGCAGGCGCCCGAAGGTCCCCTCGGCGCCGTTCAGGCTCGCCATGACCTGCTCGAGGCCTGCGACCGAGTTCCGAATCGACTCACGGTTCTCATCCACCAGCTCTCCGAGGGCGGCGAGCACGTCGGGCGCGCTGGAGGCTTGGAGCGGTGCGGCGAGGTCCACGGAACCCGTTTCGCGAGAGCCCGGATCGATGCTCAGCTGCACGCCGCCGAGGACGGACGCCGACTCGATCCGCACGACGTGGTCCCCGAAGAGCACGATGGGCTGATCCAGAGTGATGCCGACGCGCACGCGCTCGGCGCGCGGTCGCTCGATGTCCGGTACGACGGACTCCACCTTGCCCCAGCGGACGCCGGCGAAGAGCACCGGAGCGCCCTTGCGAAGCCCGCGTGCATCTTCGGCGTACGCGACGATGCTCTGCTTGCTCTCGAAGAGCGAGAAGTCCGTCTTGAACAGGGTGTAGTACGAGAGGATCGAGATGGCGCCCAGGAAGAGCAGCCCGAGGGAGAGATGTCGGCGGGGAGTCATGGCGGTCAGCTCAGGGCGTCGGGCCCGAGGAACTCGATCAAGCGGGGGTGTGAGGGGCGCAGGAACTCCTCGGTGGGCTCGTGCACGATGGCCTCGCCCTCGTGGAGGAAGACGACTTCGTCGCACACGGTGCGGATGCAGTCGACGCGGTGCTCGACCACCAGCGCCGTGCTCGCGTGACTCTCGGCGATCTCGCGCATGAGGTCGTTGATCGAGCGCGAGATCTCCGGGTCCAGCCCGGCGTTGGGCTCGTCGTACAGGAGGATGTCCGGCTCGACGATGAGGGCACGCGCCAGGCCGACGCGCTTCTTCATCCCGCCGGAGATCTCGGACGGGAGCTTCTTGCCCGCGTCTGGGATATGGACCATGGCCAGCTTCTCCGCGACGCGGTCAGCGATCTCGCCGCGACCGAGGTCGGTGTTCTCCACGAGCGGCAGCGCCAGGTTCTCCTCGACGGTGAGCCAGTTGATGAGCGCGCCCTCCTGGAAGACATAGCCCATGCGCTTGCGTAGCTCGCCGAGGTCGTCAGCGCTCAGATCCGGGACGTTCCGTCCCTCGACCTCGACCCGGCCGGAGTCTGGCTGAAGCAAGCCGATCACATGGCGCAGGGCAACCGACTTGCCTGTGCCTGAGCCGCCCATGATCCCGAGGACCTTGCCTCGCTGGACGTCGAAGGAGAGCCCTCGCAGTACATGCTGGGACCCGAAGGCCTTGTGGACGTCCTCGAAGCGCACGATGACGTCTCGCGCGCCGGGGGCGTCGGTGGTGGTGTCGCCGGTGGTCATCGGTAGAGGAACCACGTGAGAAAGTAGTTCGCGACGATCACCGCGATGATGGAGTCCCGAACCGCGCGGCTCGTCGCGCGGCCCACGCCGAGGGCGCCGCCCCGGGCCACGAGACCGCTGGCGCAGGAGATGATCGCGATCAGCCCGCCGAAGATGACGGACTTGAACAGGCCGGAGTAGACGTCCATCGGGACGGGGATGAGCGCCCCCTTCTCCTGCAGAGCGTCGAGGGCGCTCTCGGTGTACTGGGCCAGGGGGACGCCGAGTTGGCTCGAGGCGACGAACCCGCCGCCCACGATGCCGATCGTGTCGCAGAGGATCGTCAGGACCGGCGCGATGATCATGAGCGCCGCCACGCGCGGCACCACGAGGAAGGAGGTGCGGTCGACCGACATGACCTCCAGCGCGGACAGCTCGTCAGACACGGACATCGTCCCGAGCTCCGCCGCCAGGGCACTCCCGGTGGTCGCGGCGAGGACCACCGACGTGATGAACGGGCCCATCTCTCGGGTCATGCTCGCGGCGACAATCGTGCCGATCTGATCCTGCTGCCCGAAGCGGGAGAGCTCGATCCCGGTCTGGAGGGAGACGATCATCCCCATGAAGAGCCCGACCAACAGGACGACGTGCATGTTCCGGACGCCCGCCGCGAAGAGCTGCTCCATGAGCCAGCGGGAACGCCGCGGCAGGTGATGGAGGCGCATGGCCGTGGCCGCGGCCAGCTCCAGGGTCGAGCCCATCTCGACCACCGTCGCGCGAAACCAGGAGGCCTGCATCAAGACGTAGACCAGCCCCGCCACGAAGGCGAAGGGGAGGGCGTCTGCGAGCCACCCGGGGGCGGCGGCCAGGAGTTGGGCCAGGGGGGTCATCACGGGCACGATCAGGGCCTGGGGAGCCGGAATCAACGACTCGGCGTGGAATCGGGGGGCAATGCCAGGGGGCGCGTCAGGCGATCGGCCCCGATTAGCGGCGCCGGGGGCGCGTCGGCGGCGGTCCGGTGGGGGCCGAGCGCGGGCGCGGTGGAGGAGGGGGTCCGGCGCATGGGCCAGCCTGGGCCGGGGAAGGAGGGGGCGAGCAGCTCGAAGCCTCCGGTGTCCGTCGTGCGATATCGGAGCAGCCCGAGGAGCAGCGAGCGCTCGCGGGCCTCCTGGCCAGCGCGGGTGTAGTCTCGCGCGCTCCACAGGAAGCTGAGGGAGCGGCGGTCCTCGTCCGCGTCCTTCTCGCGCCGCCATAGCCCGAGCCAGGAGCGCGCGCGGACCTCCTCTCCGTTTCGGCGCCGGCTATAGAGTTCCCAGAGCCAGGCGTAGTGCTCGTCCACGAAGTCGTAGTCGGGGAACGGGTTGAGGTCCACGACGTGGAGATCGCTCAGGCCGGGGGCGGTCCGCACACGACCGAAGGGCCAGGCCTTGCGGTAGCGCTCTGTGCCCAGGGGGCCGGTGGACTGGGGGGTGACGTAGGTCCGCTCCCGCGTGTAGCTGCGCCAGAGGGGGAACGCCTTGAAGGCGTCCTTGGTCCCGTCGTCGTACTCCTCGTGGCGCCAGTTCACCAGCGGCCACGCGACCCACTTCGAGGTCATGCCGTCGCCCTCGTAGGAGGAATAGAAGGGCCACAAGCGCTTGCGCGTCGCGCGCTCGGGGTCGCCCCCTTGGAAGACCACGAGCGGCCACGGGCCGTCCCACGCCCAGAACCCCGTCCGCTCGTCCTTGGCGTAGCCGAACAGCGGCCAGAGCACGGACGTGCTCGAAGCCTGTTCACGTCGGGCCTGCCCGCCCAGGGGCCAGAACATCCACGAGGACCGCTCCTGCTCATCCCCGAACTGGAGGTCGGTGCGCTGCCAGTGGAAGAAGGGCCAGAGGAAGAACCAGCGGTCGTACCGGCCGTCCCAGCTCACGTTGCCTGCGAGGGGCCACGCTCGCCAGGCGGTTCCGCCGGACCCGCGGGAGTAGGAGAAGAACGGCCAGAGGAAGTGGTCCGTCGTCCGCCCGTAGCGCTCTGTCCGCAGCCAGAGCGGGAACAGCACGAAGGTGCCGCGGTCGAGGGAGAGGAAGTTCTCGACCACGCCGCCGAACGGGAAGAAGGCGCGCTGAACCCGGCCGTCCTCGTGGGAGGACAGATAGATCCCCGGAAGGACCAGCAGCGACCAGGTCTTGAACCCGTCGTCCTCTACCTGGCTGGCGTATCGAACCAGGGGGATGAACTGGGACACCTCCGACTGCTGGGAGGCGTCCTTCTTGATCTGGCCGAAGGGTGGGATGAACCAGGAGCGCTGGTCACCGTCCGGCTCTCGCTCGCTGGAGACGATCGGCCGGACGGCCCAGTAGCGCCGGTCGCCGGAGCTCGGGTCCCGGCGAGTCAGGACCGCGCCTCCGAGGGCCTCCACCTCGGGCACGCCACCAGCAGCGGAGTGGGAGGAGAACAACGGAGCCAGGTTGCGTTCCGTCGAGGGCCCCGCGCACGCTGCGCAGAACGACAGCGCCGCGAGAAGGATGCCGCGGCGCAGGCTCAAGGGGCGCCTTGGGCGCAGGCCCCCGTGGGCGGGCGCTGCGGAGCTCCCTTCAGAGGGCCCCGGATGGATGTGAGGAACAGCGGTCATGGCGCTGCGGCAGATTCTGGCGGTCGAGCGGGGGCGATACCACATGAACCGCCGGTGCCTTGGGCGGAACGGAGACTCCTCGTGGGGGTGCGCCGCGCGCAGCCGCCTCGGGCAGCCATCTCGGGCAGCCAGTCGCATGGCGGCCATGGCTGGGACCCCATGGCTGGGGCCCTCTTGGTTCGGAGGTCGCCTGAAAGGTCACCCTCTTGGTGGCGTGCTGTGCCCTCGGTCGCGGCCCTCGGCGGACCCCGTGGTCAACGGGGGCGAGAGGGGGGCGCAGGGCCGAGAGGGCGCGAGCGGCGCCCAGGGGGCGACCTTCGGAATGGCCTCCTCCACGGCCTCCTCCACGGCCGGCTCCCTGTCGCAGCGAGCTCCCCAGGCCGGCTCGCGATCCCGCAGCCGGCTCGCGACGGGCAGCCGGGCCTCGATCTGGCCGCTTCGCCATGGGGCACCCGCTCCCGCATGGCCGGCCCCCCCTCAGGCGGATTCCTCCGCGGCGCGGGCTTGACGCGCCGGATCCGCGGGGCACGGTGTGGGCCACATGACCACCGCAACGCCGACCACTCTCTCCGGGATCCAGCCCAGCGGACTGCAGCACCTCGGGAATTACTTCGGTGCGATCCGGCAGCACGTGGCCTCTCAGTCGACTCCTGGGGAGCACTTCTTCTTCATCGCGGACTATCACGCGCTGACCACCATTCACGACGCGGAGACCCTGCGAGGTCACGTGCGCGACCTGGCTGCGACCTACCTCGCGCTGGGGTTGGACCCCGATCAGGCCGTGTTCTTCCGGCAGTCGGACGTCCCCGAGGTGACCGAGCTGACCTGGCTCCTCTCCACGGTCACGGGCATGGGGCTGCTGGAGCGCGCGCATTCCTACAAGGACAAGACGGCCAAGGGGATCAAGCCCTCGGTGGGGCTGTTCACCTATCCCATCCTGATGGCCGCGGACATCCTGGCGTACGACTCCACGGTGGTGCCCGTCGGGAAGGACCAGGTCCAGCACGTGGAGATGGCCCAGGACATGGCGACCCACTTCAACTCCAGGTTCGGCGAGGTGTTCACCCGCCCTGAGGCCCGGATCCCTGAGAGGGCTGACATGGCGAAGGTCCCCGGACTGGACGGACAGAAGATGTCCAAGTCCTACGGCAACCACCTGTGGATCTTCGAGGAGGGGAAGAAGCTGAAGAAGGCCATCGGGCGGATCGCGACCGACAGCCGGCCTCCGGAGGAGCCGAAGGACCCGGCGGGGGTGGCGCTCTTCGACTTCCTCGCGCTCTTCCTCGACGAGACCGAGCTGGGCGAGTGGAAGGAGCGAGTGCAGCGTGGCGGCGAGGGTGCGCCCGGTTATGGCCACCTCAAGGTTCGGCTCGTCGAGGCCATGGACGCTCACTTCGCCGAGCCCAGGGAGCGCCGGCGTGCGCTCCTCGATGACCCCGCCGAGCTGGATCGGATCCTCGCGAAGGGCGCGGAGCGCGCCCGCGAGCGAGCCACAGCGGTGAGAGACCGCGCCTACAGGGCCTGCGGGCTGCGCTGACCGGACGGGACCGTGCGGCGATGGGACGCCGGACGCAAGGACGTCAGCGATCCTGCCGATAGGGTCGGTGTCGGCCCCTTGACCCCCTTGACCCCATGACGATTCGCACCATTGGCGCCCTCACGGCCCTCCTGCTCCTCGCCCCCGGGTGCCGCTCCGCGGGCACCGCCGCCCAGGAGCCGCTCGTCGCTCCTGTCGACGGCGCCGCACCCGCCACGGAGCCGTCTGGAGGCGCCGAGGGTTGGACCGAGCCCGAGGCCTTCGTGCCGCCGCCGCCGCCGGAGTGGACCGGCGCCTTCGGCGAGACCGCGGTGCTGCTCGCGAACACGCTCCGGATCGAGGGGCCCGCGCCCCTCCTCCTGCACGTGGTCGCGAGTTCGGACAAGGAGCTCTACGAGCGCAGCGTGACCACGACGGCGCGTGGCTTTGTCCAGGTGATCAAGCGGCGAGCGACCTCCAGCCGGGAGGTCCGTGTGCAGCTGGACGCCTGGAGCCTCGCGGCGATGGAGGAGGTCGTCATCGTGGAGACCGCGGCCCAGGGCCCGGTCAAGGTCTTCGCATCGGGGAACGTGATCTGGAGAGACCTCGACGCGCGCCTGATGCAGGGTGAACAGCTACAGTTCACGGGTGCGATCGGAGACGAATCCCCCTATGCGCCGCCTCCGGGTGGCGGGACCCGCTGAGGCCGGGCACGCCGAGGTTGACCTCGCAGCGGTCGGTCTCGGGTCGTGCCCCGGACGGGTCCTCGACAGGCTCATGCGCCTCGGCCCCGCGTTGAGCGGCGAAGCGCGGCGGCACGGGCTCGTCTTCATGGCGGCCGTGCTGGCCATGTGGACCGTGGGGTGTGCGGGCCGGACCGCGGCCTGGGAGGCGAACTGGGACGCGCCTTACGCTGCATTTGGAAGCGATGAGCAGGTGCAGTTCACCGCCGCTCGAGAGCTCCTCGATGACGGGCAGCGCCTCGCCGGGCTGGGAGCTCTGCAGGAGCTCGCTGGCCTGAACGGGGGCAACCTGGAGCTGGCTTGCTGGCTTCAGGACGTGGAGGCCGAGCTGCTCCTGGACGGGGTGGAGGCTCGTCGGATCTTCCCCGAGCTGGCGGACTCCGTCGACCGCGCTGCGTACGGCATTGGAGAGGGCGAGCCGGGGGAGGTCATCCGCCGCGTCTACGCGGCCCGAGCTTCGGCGCTGCCCACGGTCGAGGCGTTGATCCTGGCCGCCCGGGTCGAGACTGACGGCCTGGCCGCGGAGTCCCTGCTCCGCCGGGCGCTCGAGCTGGATCCTGTGTGCTCGTGGGCCCACTACGGGCTCAGCCACGTCCTGCTCGAGAAGCGGTCGCAGCCAGACCGATGGAGCCTGGCTCGGGCGTCGCTGGAGCGCGCACTCGAGATCGAGCCCGGCAACCTCCGCGCGCGCCGCCTTGAGGCATGGATGTTGGCAGAGGAGGGGAGCCGTGACGTGGCAGAGAAGCAGCTGCGGCGCTGGCTCGAGGAGGCCGCCGAGGACCCTCGTGTCTCGCGTGTGGAGGCGGTGGAGGCGCGCCTTGATCTCGCGCTTCTCTTGCTGCTGCGCGGAGAGGATCGCCGCGCCGCCAGACTGCTCGAGGACCTCGAGGGGGAGCCCGTGGGGCGGGCACGCCGGTGGATGCTGCTCACCGTCGCGCGCCAGGAGGGCGGCGACCTGCTCGGCGCCCTCGACGCCACGCTGCGTGCCCAGGGCGCCGCCGCAGGGGAGGTCCTCCCGCTGGTACAAGAGGCGCTGCTCAGCGAGGCGTTCCTCGATCGCCCGGAGGTCGCCAGCGCCCTCTGGGAAGAGGTGGCGGAGCTCGCCGAGGACGGGGCCACGATCGGTGACCTCGTGCAGGGGCTTCGCGCGAGGGTCCGCATGGAGCGGAGCCGCTCTGCCCCGCAGGTGGAGATTCCTTGAGGGTGGTGCTCCAGCGCACGCAGCGAGCGACTGTGCGCGTGCAGGACGAGGTGGTGGGCGCCATCGGTCCCGGCGTCCTGGTGCTGCTCGGTGTACTGGATGGGGACGGGGTCGCGGAGGTTGAGCGTCTCGCCTCCAAGGTGGCGCAATTTCGATTCTTCGCCGACGCCGAGGGGCGGATGAATCGGTCCGCGCTGGATCTTCGTGCGGCCGGGGAGGAGGTGGGGGTGCTGGTGGTCAGTCAGTTCACGCTCGCCGCCGACGGGCGGAAGGGGCGGCGCCCGTCCTTCGATCGTGCCGCGGCACCCGCCCTCGCAGAGCCCTTGTACGAGCACTTCTGCGCCATGCTAAGGGCCGCGGGACTTCCCGTGGAAACCGGGCTGTTCGGGGCCTCCATGGCGATTGAACTGGTCAACGATGGCCCTGCGACGTTTGTTCTCGACGACCCTGCCGGTTGACGGCGCTGCGGGAGCGGCTGGCGAGGGGACCTGTGTGGTGGCCTGATGGATTGTCCGTATGGTGCGGGTCCTTGACGCAGTGGCGGATCAGTGCGAGCATCATGGACGAGCACCGGCTGCGCCGCCCAAGGGCGCCGCCTGCGCTCGGTCTCGTCGACAGAGCCCATGACCGAATCCCAGCCCAGAACGATCACCAAGCGCGAGCTGGTGAACCGCATCGCCGAGGAAACGGACCTGACCAAGGTCGCGGTTCGCGATGTGATCCAGAGCTTCCTCGACTCCATCGTCGACGAGCTCTCGCAGGGGAATCGACTTGAGTTCCGAGAGTTCGGCGTCTTCGAGGTGCGGGAGCGCGCGGCCCGGCTGGCGCAGAACCCGAAGACCCTCGAGAAGGTCGAGGTGCCCGCCAAGCGGGTCGTCAAGTTCAAGGTTGGTCGAGTGATGCGGCAGCGCGTCTGCGACGAGATTGGACCGGACGAGGTCGAGGCGAATGCCGCCCCGGTCGAGCCCTCCAGCGAGCCTGCCGCGCCCCGTCCGCAGCCGCCGACTCCGCCGCCGGCGAAGCCGGGCTCGCCCTTCTGATCGCCCGGCTGATCGCCCGGCTGATCGCCCGGCTGACGACCCGGCTGACGACCCGGCCGAATCCCTGCTCGAGGGCAAGCCTGGTGTCCGTCTTCGGGTCCAGCTGGGCTTCGAAGACGGCGTCCGAGCAGGCACGGGGTCTCGACCTGTGTGGCCCACTGGTCGGTGTCCAGGTCTCGTGGACCTGGAGCTCAGTTCGCGCCGAAGGTCGCGCTGAGGGGTGAGGCGCCGCTGGACCCCTGCGTTCAAGCCGGCATCCATGCGGCCGCTGGCGTCCATGCGACGGCCGGCGCCGGCCTTCAGAAGCTCCCGGAGTTCGCTTGGCCTCGAACCGTTCATGACCTCCGGCCAGGGAGGGGTGGCATCGGTGAGGCCCAGACCTCCGGGCCGCCAGCCGCTACCCGCCTTACTGGTGCGGCTGGCGGCTGGCGGCCCGCTGGGCTCAGGCTCGAACGCCAGCGGCGCGGGCCGCCTGCTCGAGGGCCTGCGCCACATCGACGAGCAGGTCGTCGACGTTCTCGATACCCACCGACAGCCTCACCAGCCCGTCGGCGAGGCCAGCAGCACGGCGAACCTCCGCGGGGATGGACGCGTGCGTCATGGACGGGGGGACCTCCACGAGGGACTCCACGCCGCCGAGGGACTCGGCCAGGGTGAAGATCTTCGTGGCGGAGGCGAAGGCGTTGGCGCCTTCGACGCCCCCCTTCAACTCGAAGGACACCATGCCGCCAGGCTGAGACATCTGGCGCTGGGCGATGGTGAGCTGAGGATGATCGGGGAGGCCGGGGTAGATCACGCGGTCCACCAACTCGTGCTCGGAGAGCGCCTCGGCGACCGCCTGGGCGTTGGAGCAGTGCCGGTCCATCCGAACGCCGAGGGTCTTCGTTCCGCGCAGGACGAGGAAGGCGTCGAGCGGAGCGAGGCAGCCACCGACCGCGTTCTGGTAGAAGGCGAGCTCCTCCCGGGTCTTCTCGTCGCGGCCGATCAGCGCGCCGCCGATCAGGTCCGAGTGACCGCCCAGGTACTTCGACAGCGAGTGGAGCACGATGTCGGCGCCGTGCTCCAGGGGCCGCTGGAGGTAGGGGGTCGCAAAGGTGTTGTCGACGACCAGCTGGGCTTCGCCGGCGTGGGCGATCTCTGCCGCTGCGGCGATGTCGGTCAGGCTCAGGAGCGGGTTCGACGGGGTCTCGACGTAGACGTAGCGAGTGTTCGGCTGCATCGCAGCCTTGATGTTCGCGGGGTCGGTCGTGTCCACGAAGCTGAACTCGATGCCGTAGCGCTCGAAGACCTTGGTGAAAATGCGGTAGGTGCCGCCGTAGAGGTCGTTGCCGGCCACCACGTGATCCCCGGGGTTCATGCGGTCCATCAGGGCGTTCGTGGACGCGAGACCCGAGGCGTAGCAGAGCCCCCAGGCGCCGTCCTCGAGGGAGGCCAGGTTGGCCTCGAGTGCCGTCCGGGTCGGGTTGGTCGTCCGCGAGTACTCGTACCCGTGGCGGGGGACCGCGGGGGCTTCCTGGGCATAGGTGCTCGTCAGGTAGACGGGCGTCATCACGGCGCCGTTGGTCGGGTCGGGCGACTGCCCGGCGTGGATCGCACGGGTCTCGAACTTGGCGTCCTTGGGGATGTGATGCGAGTCAGTCATGGTGCTGGTGTTCCGGTCTCTGGCGGCGGTTGAAGGCCGCGGAGTGTATCCGTTCACAGGGCGGGAGGACCCGCCGCGGCGAAGGTAGCCGAGCCCGGGTGGCGATGGGGGCCACGCCGGATGGTCCTGAGCGGACGCCGGGTGCTCGTGGCCAGCGAGGGGGCGCAGATCCGCCCGGACACTCCAGGGACCCGGTCGTGGGAGGCCCCGCGGCCGAGCCTCCAGGGCTGCGGAGCCCCACGGCCGCCAGGGTCCTCTCAGGCGCGCGCCGCGTGGCACGGCGAGGCCAGCGTGGGCCCCTCGGGCGGGTTCCCTTGGGGCGGCCCCGTGGCCGCGGGCGGGAAGGCGGGCGGCGGGGCCCTGGGGCCCTCACTGTGCGGGGGCCGATCCGGTCGGGTCTAGGGCCGGGGCCTCGAGACGGGGCCTCGAGACGGCGCGCCGTCCCGAGAGGAACAGCGCCAGGCCCGGCTGGACCTTGCCGCCCTCGGTACCATGTCGCCCCGACCTGCGGGCGGCCTCGGCGAACGATGACCTCTGAATCTCCAAGCTCCGGAGCGCTCTTCGCCGAGCGCGTGCTCGAGCTCGACGGGGTGCTATCCCTCATCGCAGAGCACGCCGTGAGTTCCCTCGGGCGGCGCCACATCGTTGGCCTCACGCCCCGTGGCGATGACGATGCCCGGGCCGCGCTCGTCCGCTGCGCGGAGATGGGCGCACGGCTGGCGGCGGAGGACGGGCCGCCCATGGCGGGCGTCAGCGATCCGCTCCCCGAGACGCCCTCGGGAAGGCTCAGCGAGGACCGGATCGCGGCCCTGCGAGACTTCCTCGAGGCGAATCTCCGGCTGAAGAAGTGGGCGGGAGATCGCGCGGGCCTCGCGCCGGCGCTGGCGGCGCTGATGTCCGCGTCCCCGGAGACCTCCGCGCTCGTGGAGCGCATCGATCGGATCGTGGACGGGCGCGGCCGCGTGCGCGTGGAGGCGTCGGGACGGCTCACCAACCTCCGCGACGCGATGTCGTCAGCGAGCGCGCGGATTGACAGCCAGCTGCGGGCCGTGATGGCGCGCGGGGACGTCCGCGCTTCGCTGAGTGACGGCGGCGTCCACCGGCGGGCTGGACGACCCGTGCTGGCGGTGAAGGCCAAGATGTCGGGACGGGTCAAGGGGCTCGTGCACGACCGGTCGCAGACCGGTGAGTCGGTCTTCATCGAGCCCCAGGAGGTGGTGGAGCTGGGGAACCGACTGGCCGAGGCGCGCGCGGACGAGCGGCGGGAGGTGGAGCGAATCCTCGTGGAGCTATCCCGCGATGTGCTGGCTGCGAGCTCGGTGATCGACGGTGCGTCCCAGCGCGTCGGGCAGCTTGAGGTGGCGCTCGCGAGCGCCCACTGGGCCGCGTTGGTGGGGGCCAGACCAGCCCTCTTGCCCGGTGAAGAGGGTGCCTCTGAGGGCCTCTTGCTGCGGGAGGCACGGCACCCGCTGCTGATCGATCAGGTCCATCGCGGGGCGCTCGATGAGGTCGTGCCCATCGACCTGCGGCTCGGCGTGGACTTCGACATGCTGCTCATCACCGGCCCGAACACCGGCGGCAAGACGCTGGCGCTCAAGACCGCGGGGCTGTTCGCGCTCATGTCGCGCGTCGGGCTGCCCGTCCCCGCCGAGGACGGCACGACCATCCCCCTGTACGACGGCATCGCCGCGGACATCGGCGACGAGCAGGAGATCCGGCAGAACCTCTCGACCTTCGCGTCTCACCTCGTCCGGGTGTCCGACGCCCTTGAGCGGGCGACCCCGGACACGCTGGTCCTGCTGGATGAGCTTGGGGGCGGGACGGACCCCGACGAGGGCGGGGCGTTGGGCACCGCCGTGCTCGAGCGGCTCTTGACCGCGCGGGTGCCCACGCTCGTCTCCACCCACATCGGCAAGCTCAAGGAGTTCGCCTACCGGCATGCCCGGGCGGAGAATGCCTGCGCGGAGTTCGACCATGAGACCCTCGCGCCGCGCTACCGGTTGATGCTCGGCACCCCCGGCGAGTCGTGCGCGCTGGTCATCGCTCGGCGCATCGGCCTCTCTGAATCAGTGGTCGAGGTGGCAAAGGAGCGGCTGGAGCGCAGGGAGGGTGAGCTGGAGGACCTCATGAGCGACGTTCGCTCGGCGCGCATGGCAGCGGAGGAGACGCGCCTTGGCGCCGAGGCGGAGCTGGCGCGGGCGCGTGAGCGCAGCCGCGTCGTGGACGAGCGTGAGGCCGTGCTCGAGCGGCGCATCGACCAGCTGGAGCGCGAGGCACAGAAGGGAATCGAGGAGCGCGTCCGCGACGCGGCGCGGACCTTGGAGCGCGGCCGGCGCCTGCTGGATCAGCTGCCGCCCGAGACCCGTCGAGAGATGGAGGAGACGCTGGACCAGCTCGAGGCCGAGTTGACCGGCGCGTCGCTCACTGAGCGCCGCGAGGCCTTCATCGCGGGGCTGGGAAAGGGCTCGCTGGTGTACTTGCCGCGTTATCGCCAACGGGTTCTCGTGCACAAGATCGATCGGGAGCGGCGTCAGGTGGTCGCAAAGCTCGGGTCCATGAAGGTCAAGGTCTCCTTCGACGAGGTGACCCCCTACGAGAGCCTCTGACCCGCTTGTGGGCAGAGCTGCCTGTAGGCCGAGCCGCTCGTAGGCGGTG
>Ga0102815_10001046_pt1 | contig 17583 bp, 11 predicted proteins | sample ColrivemetaGS759_FD_79113 | JGI IMG/M metagenome (GOLD analysis project Ga0102815, IMG submission 79113) | Estuarine microbial communities from the Columbia River estuary - Ebb tide ETM metaG S.759 | ecosystem: Environmental > Aquatic > Marine > Intertidal zone > Estuary | place: USA: Columbia...
AGCTGTAATACAACTGCTAATGAAGTACTACCTGACTTTAATGGTGCAATATTAGATGATATCTCTGTACTGTCTGCAGCTGTACCTTCAATAGCTGATGAAGATGGTATAGTGCTCACTGAGGATGATATGTTGGATTGTTGTAGTCCAGCTTTATTAGTTGAACCAACTTGTTATGATAATTTTTTTGAAGGAGTGTTTGAGCCAGTGAATGATGACAGCACTTTAAATGTTGGGGCAGGGCACTTAGAAGATAACAATACCATAGCCACAACAAATAATACTATTCAGCCAGAGTGTGTTGGCAACAATAGTGGTTTGGATTCTTTAGCTGGTAACATTGGCTCTATACCAGTAAATGGTATCTCTACATCAACCAATTCCCTTGATTTAGGGTGTGAGAATGAAAATAGAAATGGAGCTACAGCTGCTAGTAATTTGACCTTAGAGGTTGAATGTAATAATAATAATATCAATCGAGCTGTACCAGACTATGATACAGCTACTGCAGCTGAGATTAATGCAGCAGAGTGTTCAAACAGTCCTTCATCAAAAAGCTTACGCAGGAGAAGATTAAACAGATTAGTAAGAGAGCTTCCAGCATATGCTTCTACACTGAATATCAATGATGAAGACAATGGAGTTGCCACTCCAGGTAACATTAATGTGGCAGAAGCATCAAACCACCAAGACTCAGTAAGGTTGAGCAGAGGAAGGGAAACTAGGTGTATGAGGGCTTCTTCATTACATAATAGTACAACAAATATCAATTATTCTGAAAGTGATGATGAATATTATTTCAATGAAGCTACATATATAAATGCAAAGAATGTAAATCCCAGAGCCATTGGTGAAAAGAGGAAGTCATGTACCAACGGTGATGAGGATGATAGCTTCTATAAATTTCTGAGGTGCTGGTCACATTTAATATATTTGAGAAATCAACAATTTGAGAATAAAAGATATACTGGATATATTGGAATTGGTTATGATAACAATGGTAAGAGAGTGAGGAAGGCTTTAACAGTAGCCTATGTAGAAATGATGTCTGGTTTGACTCAAGGCTACTTGACTGATAAAGTTAAACAAAACCCAGGATTTCAAGTGGAATTGCCAAAGAGATTTAAAGAGCATCAAAAAAGGTACTCAATGGTTTGGAGTGGAAAAAAAGAATATGATATATTCTTGAAGTTATGGAATCTAAATTGGACTCATCTGAGATTCTTCAAAGATCCAAACAATAATGCTGGAAACAACAGATTTCAACTGAAGAATAATAATAATAATCAGTTCATGGATTTTGTTCCCAAGCTTTGGTTTTATGAATGTCTTTCACCAGAGACTGATACTGAAAAGCTATTAGCACAGAAATTGATAAATGACTGTAAGAGGGAACAAGGTAATAAATGGATAGAAATTCCTGCAGGGAAATCAAGTACTAAGACAATGCTTCCAACCAATAATAAGGAACTGTTCAAAATACAAGTAAAGCAACCTGTTGGCCTGCAGTCTTGTTTGTTTTCCTCTTTGGCCAATGGATTTTACTTTATTGGAGATAAAAGGACAGGTGAATTAATAGAAAATCATGCCAAGATTTCACTTCAGAAGATTGATAGAATGAAATATGCCATTGAGCTTACCAGAAACAAGACTTACAAGTATAATCCTGTGAGGTATAAAGGAGAGCTATTTGATATCTTGAACAATACATCTGAATGGCCTACCTTATGTGTGTTACTTGGAGATGACTACTCTCAGAATCATGCTATAACTGTGGTGAAGGATTGGATATTAGACTCCAATTCTGACTTTGCAATGAAGTTAACCAAAGAAAATTTAGATTGGAGTGTAAGTACTGCCACCGAGTCAGTGGGTTTTGTAAAGGTTGTCAAAGCTATTAGATTTGTTCAGTACAAGAAGAGTTCCTTTATGTTGGAGGAAAAACCTTACATGGTGTAGTATAAACTGACAATAAGTATACTTGTATTATATAGATTAGGACAATATATGAAGTTTAATTGAACAGCTCACTTTTGTGAAACCCTCAAGCAAGGCTAGTAGCATGCCATCAAAGAAGCCTTAGGTAAGTGCTAGCCATAAAGCGTCGGTCAGACCTACAAAGGTGCCATCAAAGAATCCTTCTACCCAGTGGAGTAAAAGCCCTCATTAAACAAACCATATGTAAATCCTAGCAAGAAATACCGGATGTTATCAAGGAAGCCTTCTAGTACTTTAACTATGAACCATCAATCAAGCCTAACAAGATCCTATCAAAGAATTTTTGTGCTACAACAAGTATCAAGAACTAGCTAAATGCCATGGAATACACATTTTATCAACTGTAGCAAAACAAAATCTCAACACTATAAGCTAAAACTTTCTACAGGAAACTTGTATGCTTTTTTTATATTCTGTTTAAACAAATTCTATGCACTGTACAAACTTTAGCTTGGCATATTTATATACAGTTGCATTTTTTTCTGACACAAGATATTTTCCCATATGTAAAATGTCAATGATATTTTGTGAAGCTTTTCCTGCTTTGTTTCTCCTATGCTGCCATGAACTTTCTAACTGTAATCTATCATTGTTGTCCTCCAAATCAAAACCTGTAATGAAAGCAATAGGATACCAGGGCCTTAAACTTGGAGATGTGGTTACTTTAGATCCTATTCCCTTGTTATGTTCTGATACTCTGCGGTTTATATTATTTGTTTCTCCTATGTATGTAGTATTGTAATCGCGTAAACTTAGTAGTAGGTATACATAACCACTGTCTGATTGTGACGGTATGATAGTATTCCTTACATTATACGGTAAGTGTCGTAAAGGTTGTAAAATAAAGTTGCTAGGATCATCACTTGTCATCCTATCTACAATTTGTCTCATATATACGGAAAAAGGAGACACCTTGAAGAGCAACTCCACTAAGTTATCTGCTGTCTCTGTTGGATCACCGACAAAAATCAAATCCTTTGTAGTATGTGTCCGTGATATTAAAACTTCAACTTGCTCTTTCTGCCATAATCGGTAACCAAAGTCTCTGTTGGAAAAGTTGACACTAGTGGCTACTGAACCAAAATCTCCTCCTAGAGCTTTGTGTATTGTCATTGCTATTCTAGGCTTGATTGCATATTGTTTTCTTTTTGCAGCTATCTTCCCATACATTCTTACTTCATTTTCAGGGGCAGTACCAACTTTTACTTCTTTCCAGCCATTTTGTAACAAATTTTCTCTGCTTATGACACCATTGGGCAGTTTATTAATTCCAACAGGAGCTAAAACAACATCTATGTGCTTCCATTTGTTCAAATCATCATTTGTAGGTAGTTGTAATATAATTCCAATTTGAGAATGTGACCAAACATTAACTTTATTGTATGTCATTTCCACAATCATATTTTGATGCAATTTCAAAGTTTGAACTTCATTGATGTATCTATTTAATGATTCGCAAATGTTGTTCTCGGCAATTTTCCAATTTCCATGGGAACCTATACAACACTGACTAGTTTCTGCTTCTCTTGTTACCACTAGTAGCCCCTGTTTTCCTATATAGGCATAGTACTCTTGTTCAGCCTTCAATAAAGCTTTTTTAGTTCCTAGTATTCTCATAGTTCCCTGAAGTATCCTTGAATCATTCCAGTTATGTACATGACTACATTCATTAATAATGATATATCTAAACTCATGAATGTCATCTTCTGTTGGGTTCAGTTTTCTGCTAATATTTATAAGTTGTTGTAAATTTGTATCATCTCTTGCTCTTACTGAATGTAGCAGCAACGTCATTCTAAAACTGGTTGGTATCAATGATGATATTAATAAAGGAATAGCTTTTACTGGTGGAAGTTGTTGATCATCTATAGTGCCAATGAGTAAAACTCCCCCCATGAAAGAAGATTTTCCTCTCACTTTTCGCAGTACTGTGTCTATTACATTCAATAAATTAGCTGACATGTATCCCATCTCATCAATGAATATTACATCAGCTACTCGAAGCAAATATAATTTCTCTGGGTTATTGTTCAATCCTCTGATGCACTGATCAATTAATTTATGAACATTTCTGGTGTTATCTGCACTGATGCAAAATAAATAGTGCAAATGCCTTCCTCCTAAATATAAAGCTCTTTCTGCCATAATAGCTGTAATAATTGTTGTTAGACCTTTGGATAAGGCATATGTAGCTGCCATTTGCATTTGAAATGTTTTACCTGTTCCAGGTCCACCACAAATAAGTAGTGATGGCGTATTTGTTAATGAAGCTGCTACATATGAATCTATTATGTTTGTTGTTAAATTTGATGTTGCAGTAGATTCAGTGAAAGATTCATCTGTTTGATTCAACAATCTCTGGACATGAGGTGTCCAATGTAGTGGTTTTTCTTTTGTTGCACAGATAAGTTTAGATATGGCAGGAGTGTTTGGTAGCTGACAGACAGATTTTGCTAAGGAAGATGTCATGTTTTGTAACATAATAGCAGTTGCAACATTAGCTTCAGTAACCAAACTTGTGTGTAGATAAGATGGTATATCATTACAAATAACACAACCAGATAACAGTGCATTTTTGATGCTATCATATGCTGCAATGCAGTACCTGTCAAACATCATTGTTCCTCCTGGTATGTATAGTAATTGGTGTATGACAAAATCCCTCACAATACGAATCACATCATCTTCGGTTGGAGTTTTATTAGAGGAAATGAGTGATGCATTCGAAAAGAAATCTTTGATATGTTGACCTTGAAATAGGGATGCTTCATTATCAAATGTACCCATGCTTAGCAATATGTGAATTAAAAACCTATTTGTTTGTGTAGGCTTCACCACATTGAACAGAGGAAATGGAAGCTCTTCATTGTTACCATATTTGCTGTCAATAAATGTGACCTTATATTTTGATAGTGCTTCTGGTGTTTCCAAAATGGCATCACTATCTGCTAATATTCCAAATGAAACATAGTTCAACACCTGAAGTAATGTAGTTATTTCAATTGGGCAACTTTTCATACGCATCACTAATTTGATTGCTGGCGGTTTTACAAGTATTTGACAGTCCAATCCATCTACCCATCCGCTTCTGCTTGCATCTTCTTTTACCAGATTTTCTGTTGTAGTTTTCCCAGTCTGAGTATTCCTTGGTCTATGTGAAACTCTAGTAAAGTATTTGAAATAAAGCACAGGGCTGTTGATGAATCGTAATTCAGGAGGACGACAGGAATATATAGTAATAGCATCCAGTGAGAGAGGAGATGTGAGAGCATCTTGAATTATAGTTGCTTCATTATCAGTAAATTGTCTCCAATGAGGAAGATTAAGCTGTTTTCTAATTGTGTCAGAAACAAAGTTTAGGTTTCCTTGACCGATACCAACTCCAGCCATGCTATGCTCCCCTGGTGATGGCAAACTGGTACCTCCTTTTGCATTCCTTTTTTCGTGGGCTGGTCTTTGCTCTAATGGTACAGTAGGGATGGAAAAAAAGGTACTGTTTGTAAAAACTTGCTTTTCTTGTAACAGTAATCCTATAATTTCTGGTAAACCTATGGCTCTGCCCATGAAAGAAGGATTTTTCTTCATTTTTTGATCTCTCTGGTTTTCTAATATTCTTCCAGATGTGATTTTTGTATTTGTAGTTTGTTGCTCTTCCATAACTATTTTATTATCTCCTTTTCCTCCTTTCAATTGCACCTTGCAGTTTTCATCTATACCCTGAACATATTTAGCCAAATACCGGCAACTGAAATATGTATCAGTAATGACCAAATTATCTGATGATTTATGAGCAACAAATAATCTTGGATTACATGGACTCATCAATTCTCCCTTTTCGGCAGGGTAAACATACTTTCCTGCAATGAATCTATAGTCTAGTTCAACTCCTTCTTCATTGTATAAACCTAACTTTTGCAATATTTCCATAGTTTCTTGTCTATGCCTGGGATCAATCTTTTTGTATCCATAAGTATTGGGATCTGGATTCTCCATAAAGTTATCAACGAATCTACATTTCAAGTCTTGTTTACCAATACCTGTTCTTCTCATACATCTGTAGTGAGCATTTGCACAGTTATGTGTTAATATCAAATCGACATATTCTAACATATCCATTACAGTATCCTGTGAAGCATCTGGTAAAAGTCCTTCTTGAACTAGTGATTCAACTTCTTCTTTGTTGACAAAGAATGTTTTTTGAGAACATCTAATTCTATCTTGTAATTTCTGTAGATCTGCAGGATTGTGCTTACTCTCATTTGTCCATAGGAGACAATGTATATGAGGCAGATTTCCTTTTGCATCTTGATATTCCCACCTCCACCAATGTCTCTCAATGTTACCCAGGGGATATTCATGGGATGTTAGTATATAATTCATGTACAACTTTCCCACCTTAAACCAAGTTCTTATGATTTGCACAGCTGCAGCTAAATGAAAGCTGTTGCACAATTCTTCATAGTCTGTTTCACTTAGTGATGTATCCAGTAGCAAGTTCTCTAATTTCTTACCCAACCATGTTCTCAGTGGAGCAATACCAAAATGATCTTTTTGATTACAAGTATGGGTGTAAAAATATGTTGGCTCTCTATCTCTCACTAAAGCAGCTAGCTTTTGAACATTATGCCTTGAATCAATCATGTCAGAGGACAATAAACTGTCATTGTTTTGTCCTGTGATTGTGCAGGGACCTAACATATGTTCGAATCCTCTTTTGAAAACTATTCTGTTATCAATTCCACTGCTCATAACATTGTACACAGAATCAAAAGCAAAATACATATATCTAGGATCTGTACTGCATAACAACGATGAATTTTTGATCCTGCATCTCATATGCTCTGGAATTCCTGCAAAACCTTGCTTATGAGCTTCAGATGATGTAGTCCATAAGCCTACGGGAAGAGCACCTGGATAAGAACCGTCTGCATTTTGTTTCCAAAAAATAGAAGGAAAAATCATTGATTCAGGATATAATAATGGAATGGATTCACCATCACTAGTAGCTACAATTCTTTCCAAGAAGCCTTTTGCTGCTCTAGAAGGCTTTAGCTGTGAACCTCTTCGAACAAGCAAATTACAATGTTCATTCAATAGAACATGTAAACCAAATTTTGATTTCCGTTCTTTTAGTACTGTCTTCATAACTTTTTTAGCTGCATTAGTAGTGGGAATATTAAACCCTTGTGATTCATTTTGCTCATCACTGTCTTCTGATGTAGCATCTTCATCAAAGTTTAACTCTACCAGCACCATATTATCCATATTTGTCATACAAGCTGTTGCTGATTGCTTTCTATCATGTAGTAGTTGATGTTTCCTTGAAATATTGGTGGCTTTGCTTTTGAACTCATTTTTTTCAATATTATCTCCCTGTATGAAGTCTGACAAACCATGGCTTTCAGTATAAACAGGTGTTGCTAATGAACATTTTTTGCACAAGTTATAGTAACAAGTAGTAATAGGACATTCCAGAAATCCTACTCTTTTACATTTTTTGTTGTTTTCCTGTAATACATTGCAACAAGTATAACCATTACCCACAGCCATTGTACTCATGGGAAGGTGATGTAGTATGCATTTTTGTGTTACATTGGAACCCATGTACTCCATGTATTGCTTTTTCAATTCTTTATTACTGCAATTTGATTGATCACTTGTCTTTATTTCGTAAATTATGATATTCGCTTCAAATAATTCCCTTTTCGAATACACTGCATCACAACCTCTCCCAAATTTCCATCCAAATATATGCTCTTTACTTTGTGGCATAGAAAAACCTGTGCAATTCCAATTATTAAATTTCTGCAATCCATCACCTGATGAAATGTTGCACACATATATCAAATTAGCAAAAATTTTTTGATGGTTGTTGTCCTCCATTTCAAATGTATTCAAATAGTTATCAGTCCTCTTTTCCTGTAAAAGAATAATGAATTTTAAGGTCTGATGGTTGCTATTGTTTGTCTGCTTCATCATACCTTCAACTTCATGAATGGAACGTACAATTGAAACTCCTTCCATACTGTTCAGCATTGTTGCAAATTTATTGTAACTAAAATGAGAATTGTCATTGTTGCTATGTTCATCATTAATGATATCAATAGTATCATTGTAAAGTTCCATTTTTTGTAACAACTGCAATGGATTCATGTTTTTATGATGATAGGGATTTTTGAATTCACATTTTGCACTTTTTACTCCATGATTTTTGTGATATTTAAAAACATTGTTAGCTGCATAGTCCAACAAGAATCCATGCCAAGAGATGCTCATTTTCTTTTCACAAACAGTCTTATTCATACATTCCCAAAAACTTGGTATTGAACAGATTATTGACAAAGTTATCCAGGGATATCTTAAATCTGTTACACTTCTAAAGCAAGGTAGTGTATATGGTTTGAATCCCTCGTCACTGTTTGAAATGTAGGTTTGTACAAGAGACATGGGCCAAGTCGGTTGAAAAACAAACTTTGACATCAGCTCTTCATTAAAATGCATTGATAAAGCATCTTCAAATGAGATGAAGTTCGATCCACTCAAACAATCTCTTATTTTGAAAAGAGATTCTTCTGACAAACTTTCTTCCATCATATCCAACTTCTGTTGCTCATATTGACATGGAAGGATTTTTTCATATACCAATTGTGAAAGTTTGGACCTAATGTCTTGTCTGCCATATAACGATAATGAAATATTATTTTCTGATATTGTGTTTGTATTAGAATAATTGCCAATGTCTAACAAGTCACAACTGTCAACGCCTTTGTAACCACCATAACAATCTTGCATTTGGTAAGTGTCACTGTATTTATTGCACTTAATGGGTTTCACCACTCTAGGAGCCAATACTGCATGAGACAATTGATCGCCTGTAGAACTAGGATACACTGATGTGAATGGATTCCTTGGAGGATGTATATAATTCAAAGAACATCCTCCGTCATGCTCTTGACAAGTACAAATAAACAACCCTTTTCCTGTTACACGGCGTAGACTTGGTTGAACTTTCCATTCCTTGCTGTCCATAAAATCATATTGTCCCTCCAAATAGTCATTCCTCATGCCAATAAAAATGTTTGTATTACAATTTTTCAATTTATTACTGTGTTTGACTTTTATGCTGCTATGATTCAGAGGCATCTTCTTGTGGGGAAATTTTATGGTTAGAAACCTGTTGAATGATATATATCCACATTCATCAACAAATTCTGTACAGCCCCATGGACACATTACACTGCAATAACAGTTCTCATTACAACTTTGCATCAAGTCATATAGCTTTCCAGATGAATTGAGTGTATCTATTTTATCTGCTTTCTCTGTGACATCATCAAAGTAGCTAGAAGGTAAGTCTAAACTAATATTAATGTCATATTTGTTGCATAAAGTCTGATATATAGTATACCAATATATTCTCAACGATAATGGAAGCAACCTCCACATCAAAGTAAGATCCTCTGCCGTATCTAAGCTGTTGATGAGCTTCCAGATAAAGGCACACCAACAAAATTCCCAATCGTTTGAGTTATTAATATCATTACAGACCAGAATTTCATAACATTCTCTGCAACATTTCACTGCAGCTTTTGTATAATTCCTTGGGAAAGATGACAATGCTTTACCAAAATGCATTCCAATTGTTAATCTTTCTTTAATTTCTATATTATGCAACACATTCCCAGAAGTATCTGTATTGTTACGAAAACAATTTTCACATATCATATTTTTCCAGTTTCATAAAATTATGACAATAATGAATGTTTCTAACAACATCTATCATGCGGTATGTAGACCACGGCACTACACTTTACGTGGTGCATAATTATACACCACATACAAGTTCACCTAATTTTACATGCTCTACAATTAATACCTTATATTTATACATCATTCAAGTTCTATTACATGCTTTAAAATGTTTACTTTGCATTTTGCTTCCCACCACCATATAACTCATCACCAACAGCTTTTCTTGTATAGCATACAATAGACAAAGTTACTGATTTTGATATATTGTCATCCCAAAAAGTATTTTTTACTACTGATATATAATTGTAACCATATCTCCAGTCATTCATTACATCACAATGTGGAGTTATAAAGCTATCTGAATACATAAGTGAAACATCAAATCCCTCAAATATATTCATATTAGGTATGCAATAGTTAAAATTGCAACCTAACTTTTGACAGTACTTTTTATTTCGTTCCAAATCACCAGCTATATATTGGTAATGTAATTTGATATCTCTTGATAAAATACATAATATTGGCAATAATAGAGGTAACAGTTTTTCCCTTTTGCCAGCCTTTGTTTCAATGGCCTTTGTTAATAATGGTTCACCGTTTTTGCCACGATACATTGAAGAATATCCATATGATATAAAATAATTAGATAAGTTTCTGCTTCTTAATTTGTATCCCTTGAGAACTCTGTATATATGTTGAAAAGGAAATTGACCTTCCAAGTAGTTGTTATGTATTGTTAAAAAATTAGTATGATGATATTTTTGTTCCGCTACATATTCAGTGTAATTTATATTACTATTTTTCATGATCCATTTTATCAATGGTATATGCTGTACTTCAATGCCATAATGAGGGTTTTGATGAAAATTAAAGGCATGGTAACATTGGTTAGTGGCAGGATATATGATGTGAACAGTATCCACTAAATTTTCCATGGTAAAAGACAACATTTTCTTTTCTTTTGCTTCTAATGCTTTACCAAATGAAATAGGAGTATCAGTCTTTGTTTGTTCAATGATTAAAGCCATCTCATGTTTGCTCTTTTCAAATAGCTTTACAATGTCATTATTATTTATTAATGGTAATAAATTGTTACATTCTACCATGATATTGTTCATAGTGCTTGTTGGGTAGCCATGCTCATAATATAATTGTGCATCATGTAATACTATAGAACGAATCATTGTATGACAGAGACTTAAATGTCTAAAATTGGTCACCTCCTTCCATGTGTGAATGTTATATAAACCAATGATATTTACAAGATATGTCTGTAGAGTATGTATGGCAAGTGAACATTCTGTATACCCCATAATAACTTTATTATGTTCCTTCAAAGATATTAGTATATAGTTCATTTCCTTATTGGTCTTATCCCTTACACAAATTTGGTTCAACAATCTTTCCCATATTACAATATTAACTTCTTTTACCATAAAGCACCAAATGTTTGTTGTTGTCATTTTTGGCACTGACATTATATTATGAAGAGATATTTCATAGCAACTGCAATATAAAATATAACTATACCATATTTCTGCAATAAAGTTCTACACACAGATGTATTGATAAACAGTATTTCAATACTAAAAGTTATGTGTTGATATATAATATTTCACTAAACTTTACAAACAGACTCATTGATTAACTTTAATGAATCATGTCCCATATTCTTTTAAAAATTTAATATTATAGTCAAACTAACATGTAGAACAACTCAACACTTCCTATTTTTTTCCCCTAACTACGTTTCTATTACATATTTTCTTGTTGCTATTAAGTCACTAAAACAATTTTATAAAATAAAGCATAACTATAAACGTTAATTTTTGTGTGACAAATTAAAATTAATATGTTATTAAGATGATACTAGTAAGTAATCATAGTTGTGATGCAAAATACAAAGCTCCAAGATAGCATTAGCATAATGAAGTTAAAATTTATTCAATAACTTCTGTATATAACAAGATTTCAATATTAAGCTCCAAGGAAGTTACTGTTAAACACAAGTTTTCATATTTTTTCTTATGTTCATGGTATTTATCTTGAATCCGATTAAAAACATCAATCCAGTCCATTGGATAACCTTGAAGATGATTTACCATCAAGTCCACTAACTTATTGTGGTAATCCATTTCCTTTTTATGTTCATCTTTTTTAACATTGGCAGCATCACGATACTTATACAGTACTTCTAGTATATTACTTTTTTGTTCCTCAGTAATAAAGAATGACGACATTTTTTAATAATATGATTTTGTTAAAAATATATGTTATGTAAAAATTATTGTAAAAGACCTAATTTTTTAATATATGAAGTCCAATATAATATAATATTCACTAGTAACCACTATTTATTTTACTATAACACACTAGTATCCTCCTATCCTCTACAAAGAATCCTCTACATACGGATACGATATTAGCAGCTGTATATTACATTTCAAAGAAAAAAATCTCAACTTCAACAACTCATATTTGTCTTTATATTTATGATACTTTGTACACAAAGCTAAATACGTTAAATATCTATCAGACGTACACCAGGAGTTACTTTCATCAGCTCCTTGCAAATCTGTTACAAAATCCATTAGCTTGTCATAGTAATCCATTTTCTGTTTATACTTATCTCTCTTCTTCACAATAGCATCACAATAGTCTAGCAGTACCACTAACATTTCAGTGTGTTTTTTCTTTGTTATAAAGTAGGTCATTTTGTAACAATTTATTATAATTTATGAATTGAAGCAGACAAAGATAAATTAAATTTTGACTATATTATAAGTTTCAGTGTGGATAAATTATGACTTACTTCAAAATGATTGTAAACGTATGCAACTATTTACTTACAGAAGACAACCATATCTGGCCCTTCAGTTCAAGAGTTATACATTACTACATTACTAGCAAGAAAAGTGTTGTTACATTAAAATATATTCATTACTAATAATTATTTATTCTGCTATAGTAAGTAAATACACTTTACAAAGATTGTAGTACATGTTAATAGAATAATAATAATTCTATATTAGTCAGGCCTGCGCTTCCTCTTGTTTGTCCATAGCAGACAGTGTATATGAGGCAAATTTCCTATTGCATCTTGATATTCCCATCTCCACCAACATCTTTCAATTCTTCCAACAGGATATTCATGGGATGTTACTATATAATTCATGGGCAACTTTCCATCCTTATTACTTTGTTTTTTCTTCATCATAAAGTAAGTCATGTTGCTAAAAAATATAATATTTGAATACAACCTGACAGAAATAAAATATAATGTGACTAAATTATAAGTTCTATTGTAGAAAAGTTATCACACATAAAAATGATATTAAACGTATACTATAATCTACTTACCGAAGATAACTAGAACTGCACTAATTAGTATACTCTTTACTTCACTCATAATAGCGTACTGCATTCCAAAAACAATTTTTAAATCTTATTAAATTCAATAATATTCACTACTAAAAATTATTTATTCCACTCTACAAAGATAGTACTACATGTTCATAAGATAATAATAAGTCTATATTGGTTTGTAGGGACAAATATCTCATTTTGAACAGATCATATTTTGCTTTATGTTTCCAGTACTTCTTACGCAAGGAAAAAAACAACTGATTTCTCTCATGCGTGCACAGATTAGTTTCATCTAATAATAATAAACAATCCAATAGGTTTTCATAGTAATCCCTTTTCATTTTATGTTTATCTCTTTTTATAACTGTTGCATCCCGTAATGCAATAATTGCCAGCAACATTTCAGATTGATTTTTGTTGGTTATTAAGAAAGGCATTTTGGTGTAATTTACAAAATATGAATGAAAGCTCAAAACATAACTTTACAATCAAATAAAACAATAAATTGTAGTGTTCAGAAATTATGAGATACATATAAATGATATAAAAAATATTTTTCACTATAAAGATTAATTCTTCATTCCACTTATTTTAAATAACTATATACATAGTATATACTTCAGGATTACTTTTTGAATGACATTTATATGTGGTACTTGATGTACTGGATAAACGAAACCACATTAGTTCTAAAAGACTTTTATCCTGCAAGCACATATCCTTAACCAGCTCATCATCATTCACAATTATATGTTCCCATTTAGTATAATCTACCTTATAATACTTTGTCATGCATCTTGTTACTACACCCATATTTAGTTACTTGTGATACATGAAAAAAATATCATAAACTTTTATGAAAGGAAACGTAGACTAAAATTTGCGACAACAAAATTAACTTTGAACTGTTAGCATTATTAATGCTGGCAGTTCAAAGTTACATTATAGTACTTCTACTCTTTACTATATATAAAAATAATGTTTTGCTTAAATTATTAATGTGATGCAAATTGCCTGATTAAATATCAAAAAATGCCTCTAGTACCTCATTGTTATGATGAATGCTTTCGTTGAACTGAGTAATCTTTGCTTCCACATGAGTTAAACATTCTTTCAGTGCTTCAATATCATCCTTTCTACCTATAATATCTTCTTCTATTTTTGTCATGCGCAATTGTATTGACTCCATTACAGTTTGAATGTTATTAAGGGCTTTAAAAATATTTATTATATGACCTCTCATATGTGCTAAACGTTGCATATTGTCATCTATCAAAACGTTGGTGTTATCCTTGTCACTCATCTTCAGTTATAACAGACAGGACATGCTTTACAAATTGTAAAAGAGTTAGAGCTTTATAATTTATAGTGTAAGAAATTCTATTGCATACACACATATTATTACTTACCTAATAATCAAACGTCACATGAATAACAGTTGACAATGACAAAGAGAAAAGTAGAAAAATTAAGTTTTTAATTTTTTACACAGTGCTAATTACATATGATACAATCAATCAATTAGAATGAAAGTGATAACATTACAACAATATCAACTAGTCAACTTTTTTAAACATTGGAGTAGCCACTATTAATAAATTATTTTAATCACCTTTTCATATAAAATATTTATATCAAAAAGTTTTCTTATCGACTACGTTATATAAAAATATATAACCTTTTATTTGTTTAAGTATGTAGACTGTTGGTACTACATTATTTTTTAGTTGCTGTAGCATATACGGTCACCTTTTATATTATAATATGTGAGAACACTTATCATAAAATTCAATCTATATTTATTGTTTTCATCCCATAATTCTTTTTTTCCTGTATAGTTCATAAATTATAAAATTGATCAATAACATAAAAAACATGTCTCATGCAGCAGAACATCTAAATGATACATCTACAAAGTATCATTCCAGAACACAAGAGGAAGTAATAGAAGTTATTACTACAGATAAACCTTCATCAAATATTCCAAAGCAAATTAATATTGTACAGAATAATAAGCTTACTTTAGAAACAGAGCATATTGACAGTACTACAAATTCGTTATCATATAGTATAAAAGATGATTATTCAGGATCTCATTCTGTAAGACAAAAACAACAGCCCTTCAATGAATACTATGAGACTTTTTTGGGACATGACGATTGTACAAATAGTAGGAGAAGTGTTTTTAATAATAATAATAATAATAACAATAATAATAATAATAATGCCTCATCTAAATCACAAAGTACGTCTACTTCAAAAAGAATCAAACACAGTACAATTGAAGTTTGGAACAAATATGAAGATGTGTTGTTAGAAGAAATAATGCATGATGATTATGATCCAGAGAATAAGAGAACTAATGCAATATTATTGAACATCAAAGTAAATGAAACTACAAAAGCTAAAAACATCTATATATATTCAGGAAAAGGAGCTAAAGGTATTGCAAATAGTGATATCAGCTATGATAGAATATTTTTATTTGGCTCATTGTGTACCAACAAATGCTTTGTTGTTATCAGTACAACCAAAAGAAACTCAGCACGTCTATTAAGCAACTTCACTGATGGATCTTATACTGTGGGTCAAACAGCTGTAATATTGGAGCCAGTATATCAAGGTAAAACATTGGGAAAAGAAGGAAATTTGCCTATCTTGGAAGTTCAAAAAATGTTTGAACCCTATAACTTTTCTTGGGTTGCAGCTGTACGATACACAGAACCCGAAGAAGTTTGCACTAATTACTTTTATTTGAAAGGGGCTTCTATTAAAATACAGCTTGCAGAAATGCAAAAATCCAACTGTTCAGGAATTTTATGTGATCGGCAAAAAAATGATAAAGTTTGTCCATGCTTATATAAGTCTGGCAGAGGACAGTTAGTCATTGACTGTTGGTTGAAGATCTATGATAGTTTAGATGAGAATAGTGTATTATTAGAAATGCAAAATTTCAGGTCCTGGAATTTCACACAGCTTATATTGGACAAAGTAAATGCTTCTCTTACTGTGGATGATTTCAAAGGAGCAGAAGAGGTAAAGTTGCGTATGTGTATTAAAAATATTGTTCAATATTGCAACAACAGAGGGGGTTGGAATTTATATGGTTGGATGAGACGTGGTCATCAAATAGATGCCTCAGATGACAAAGTAAAAGGAGAACAGATAACAGCTGAAACCATATCTCCCCATATTATTCAGCTTATTCCAACAGAAGCTACAAAGGATGATTTGAAACTGAACAAGTTATTGTATGAGAAAAGTACTGTATATCTGTCATTAGAATAGCACCCTCAGAAAATTGTATAAATCGAATCGATAACAAATAAAAATTTGCATTCCACAAAATTATTTTATGTCAATCAACTTTAACTTTATATAACATTTGTAATATATTCCTTCATTTACAGAGCCCTTACATTTTATGTTAATGACTCCAAAAAAACATCATTTCTAGTTAACTTCAGCATTAACCAATATCATAAAGACAACATATTGTTTAAATATACTGTACTATTTATGCATTTACACAGTGCCAGAAAGGATAACATCAAAGAGAACAATTTCAAACAGAATAAAATTGTTCAGGCATTCTATGTGATCGTCAAAAAACAGATAAAACTTGCCCATGTTTATATAAATCAGGAAGAGGTCAATTAGTAATAGATTGTTGGGTGAAGATTTTAGACGGCAACAATATAGTTCTACTTGAAACGCCTAACTTCAGGTCTTGGAATTTTACACAACTCATTTTGGACAAGATAAATGCCTCTTTAATTGTTGATGATTTTAAAGATGAAGCGGAAGTTAAGTTAAGAACTTGTATCAAAAACATCGTTTCCTATTGTAATAGAAGAGGAGGATGGGATATATCAGGTTGGATGAGACGTGGCCATCAAATTGATGCAGCTGATAACATAACAAAAGGGGAGCAAATCACAGCTGAAAGTATATCTCCTCATATAATAAAACTTTGTCCTACCAATATAACCAAAGCAGACTTGAAAAAGGAAAATTTACTCTATGAACAGAACACACTATATTTACCTTTGGAATAATTACAATATATTTTAAAATAATATTAATTACTACATTTTATTTACTAACATACTTTTATATTTGATAATATAATATTAAGTCAATGTATAATTTTAAACACTTACACAATAGTCCTTTCACATTATGCAGACATAAATGTATTAATCTACCCTTACCATAATTAGATTGCACCATCAGAAACATTTCACCTCCAGTCTGGAGGGTTTTGTATAAAACCGTATACTGCTTTATAATAGCACCACAGTACCCCCAAGCAGCATCTCAACAACTTACTAAGTTAGAGTAATACTACTAAGCAATTACTTATTACCGTACGCCCTAATACATGCTACAAATACTGCACAAAGAACTTTATATATATATATATATATATATATATATATATAATAAATAACATCTAAACAATTC
>Ga0102815_10001048_pt1 | contig 17572 bp, 8 predicted proteins | sample ColrivemetaGS759_FD_79113 | JGI IMG/M metagenome (GOLD analysis project Ga0102815, IMG submission 79113) | Estuarine microbial communities from the Columbia River estuary - Ebb tide ETM metaG S.759 | ecosystem: Environmental > Aquatic > Marine > Intertidal zone > Estuary | place: USA: Columbia...
CTCGATGGTGCCGGAGCCCGTCGCTCCGTCACCGATCACGAGGTAGGTGAGTCCGTCGAGGTTGTCACCGGCGAGCCCGAGAAGCTCGAAGTACTCGTCGTTGTCCGAGCTGACCTGGTCGGTGCGGATCTCGTTGATGAAGACGAGGTTGTTTCCTTGGGCGGTCAGCCCGCGGGGCGCGAGCGAGCCGACCTGGGCCGGCGCGACCGCTGCCAGAGCGGCTGCGGAGAGGATGAAGGTGGGGAAGCGCATGGGGGGGATCGTTTGAAGGCTGGAGATGAGCTCGGGGGAGGCGTCGAGGCCGAAGGGTGGCCACGCGGGCTACTTCGAGTCTGGCCTGAATTTTCGGTTTGGGGGTGATTCTGGCTTCTGTTGCTTCGGGTTGTCGCATATCGGAACCCCTAGAGACTGTCTCAGTCGCAGCGGGGACCGTCGCGCCGGGTCGAGCAGTTGCCGTGCGTCGTTTCGCCACCTTGGCCCTGCGGGAGCGTTCGGGCTACGCTTCCTAGGTGAACATCGCCAAGCTGATCGCAGTCCTCGCGGCTCTGTCCTGTTGCTTCATGGGGCCACTGGCCGCTGCCCAGCAGGGTGGAGGGTTTTCCATCGCTCGGCAGCGGGCTCTCCCAGGCCTGCTCGCCGCTTCCGCCACGGCAAGCTCCCAGGGGGCCGCCGGCGGTCCCTCTTTGGCGATCGATGGGAATCTCGCCACGCGCTGGGAATCAGCCCACGGGGTGGATCCGAGTTCGCTCGTGTTGGACTTTGGCGCGCCGTTCGCGCTGTTGAGGACGAAGATCCACTGGGAGGCCGCGAACGCGGCGACGTACACCGTGGACGGATCCCTCGATGGGGTCACCTGGACAACGCTCTCCTCTCGCTCGGGTGGGGTCTTTGGTGACCGCCTGGACCGCTTCCGTATTTCTGGCGTCTACCGCTTCGTGCGGATGAACGGGTTGACCCGCAGCGTCGGGAACGCCTGGGGATACAGCATCTGGGAGATGGCGGTCTTCGGGGTGCGTCCAATGGACCTCGACGGCGACGGTGTGGATGACAGCATCGACCAATGCCTTGGGACCCCGGCAGGGGTGACGGTGGATAGCACCGGCTGCGAGGTCATCATCCCGGAGGTCGAGGTCTCGGCGTCTGCCGGGATTCTTGTGGGCGGTCCTGATTCGGCGTTCGCAGGGCACACCCTCTACGTCTTCGACGGGGACCTCTCCGCGCCGGGTGCGAGCGCCTGCAACGGGGGCTGCGCGGCCGTGTGGCCCCCGCTTCTCTACACCGACGGTGTCCCCTCTGGCCTCCCGGGCCTCGGCGGCATTGTCCGCGCCGACGGCTCTTCCCAGGTGTCTTACGAGGGGCGTCCGCTGTACTTCTATTCCGGCGACGCTGCGCCGGGCGAGACCCGTGGGCAGGGCCTCGGCAATCAGTGGTGGTTGGTGCCGTTCACGCAGCTCGTGGTGCCGCTCTACGACTCGTCGACGCAGCTCGACCCCCCGCTTCAGGAGGAGACTTCCGCGGCGCTGATCACCCGCTTTGCGGACCGGGCGCGAGACCGACATGCGCGCGAGGACCAGTTCCAGCAATACGACCATTACCTGGACCACTACTGGGAGCATCGGACGGCAGCTGTGGAGATCGTGGACACGATCGGCAAGGGCGGGAACACCATCACGTTCAACGTCGCGACCCAGTGGCAGCTCAGCCCGCTCGAGGCGGAGCTGCGCTTCTTCTATCGCGGAATCGGGACGGTGGCGGAATACCACAACAACGGGGTGATGACGCCCGTGCCGAGCCAGAACGTCCCAGGGTCCAACGTTCGCCACTACACGAGGAGCCTGAACTTCAACCAGAAGACCGGCGCTCCCCTCCAGGTCGGGGACCGGCTCGAGTTCGAGCTGAGCCAGTTCCTCAGCGGCGTTCCCAGCGGTCGCAACAACTACTACGGCACGGCGACCCTCTACATCGTGGGCCAGGGTGTCGTCCCGTGGGAGGCTCGTGGGGTCTTCGGCGACCCGTCCACGGAGCGAGAGGACTCGTTCCCGATGCCGATCGACGGATGGAGCGGCGGCGGAGCCACGCTCCCGTATCAGTACTCGGGTGAGCCGGACAACCACTTCATGCAGATGGCGCCAAACCTGGCGCCCATCAACGGCCAGCGCTTCGTCGAGGGGCGCCGGGTGCACCACACCGACTTCGGGGACGGGAGCCACGACGAGACCGCGGCCAACCCGCCGTTCACCGAGCTCGCCGGCATGCTCGGCGGTCACTACGTCAACCGCTCCTGCGTGGCGTGCCATGACCGTAACGGCCGCGCGCTCCCCCCGGCGGTCGGGCAGGAACTCTCGAGTTACGTGGTCCATGTGGGGGACGCCAGCGGCGCTCCGCACCCGCAGCTCGGCACGGTCCTGCAATCACGAAACACGGCCGGGGCGCCGGAGGCGCTCGCGGTCCTCGGGGGCTGGAATAATGTCCAGGGCCTCAGGGAGCCGGTGGTCCAGTTCCTCGGGGTGACCCCGGTCCACTACAGCGTGCGTATCGCGCCGCAGCTCGTGGGTATGGGGCTTCTGGAGAGCATCCCCGAGGTCGCCATCGAGGCGCTTGCTGATCCCTCGGACGCTGACGGAGACGGGATCTCCGGGAAGATGCGGCTCGTGACGGACCCGGAGACCGGCGTCACCCGTCTCGGCCGCTTCGGTTGGAAGGGTTCCCAGGCGAGCGTTCGTCACCAGGTCGCCGCGGCGCTGAACACGGATCTCGGCGTGATGACCTCGGTGTATCCCGACCCGGACTGCGGCCCTCAGCAGGCGGGTTGCGGCCCCTCCGGCGCGGAGCTCTCCGAGGATCATCTGGGCAAGCTCACGGACTACGTGGCGCTCCTGGGCGTGAGCGCGCGTCGGGACCTCGACGAGCCGGCGGCGCTCCAAGGGGAGCTGCTGTTCAGCTCCATTGGCTGCGCCGACTGTCACGTTCCGAGCCTTGAGACCACGGCGTTTCATCCGCGCTCCGAGCTAAGGAGCCAACGGATCCACGCCTACACCGACCTCTTGCTCCACGACATGGGGCCGGGGCTCGCGTCCAACCTCCTGGAGGGCAACGCCGAGGGCGCGGAGTGGCGCACGGCGCCGCTGTGGAACATTGGCCTGACGGCCGGGGTGAGCGGTGGCGAGGCGTATTTGCACGACGGTCGCGCGCGCACTCTGGAGGAGGCGATCCTCTGGCACGGTGGAGAGGGCGATGCCTCCCGCCAGGCCTTCGGCGCCCTGACCGCGCCGGAGAAGAGCGCCGTGCTGGCGTTCCTCGAGAGTCTCTGATCACCCGTTGACTGGATCTGAGCGGACCGCTTGAGGGGCGGCGCGCGGCGCGCCTGTTGCGGTCCGGGCGCGCCCGGGCGCCGGGCTCGACGCCCTGAGGCCTCACCCCTTCGTGTAGACGAAGGTCGTGCCTTCCTCGTAGGTGCACCGAAAGCCCGCGCCTCCAAAGACGTCGTCTAGCGAGCTCCTGTTGAACAGGGTGTAACGGCCTTCGCTGATCCCGCTGTTGAACTCCTGGAAGACGGCCTCCATGACCGGCCAGGTCTCCAGTAGGACCTCTGCCGTGACCCCGAGGACCTCGCGATTCACCGAGTAGTACTCCCAGGCGAGCTCCATGTCATAGGGGCCAGGCATCTCGTAGATCGCGACATGTCCCCCCTCCAACGTGCGAGCTGCGAGCTCCACGGCGAGCTTGCGGTAGGGGTCGATGGTGCCGTGGAGGCTGTAGAGGGACCGCTGGAAGAGGAAGAGCTTCTGGGGCGGGAGCTGTGCGAGCAGCTCCCCATTGAGGGGCGCGTGAACTAGGTCGGCAGAGATCGGGAGACGCGTGGCGGCGATCTCCATCATGGGCGGCGAGGGCTCCACGAAGGTCAGGTTGACCCACGGGACCCGTTCGAGGAGCTCAGCAGTGAACATCCCGGTCCCACCTCCGACGTCGGTGACCCGGTCTCCATGCTGGAGAAGCTCGGCGGCCACCTCGATGAAGCGGAGGTTCTGGGGGAAGAGATGAACGTTGGAGTAGAGGTCGAAGACCTTTGCGTAGTCGTCGTAGCAGCTGGGGTTCATTGTGCGCCCTCTTCTTTGGACCCCGAACCGCGGCCTTCAGAGCCGGGGCCTCCAGAGCCGGGGGGGCCGGAGCCGGGGGGGCTGGACCCGGTCGGCGAGGACTCACCTTGATCAGGGCCTGAATCTGGAGCGATGCCGCCGCCTGCGGCGCCCGCTTTCTTGGGGGCACCGGCGCGGCGGGCGCTCATGGCGGCGCTCCGCTGAAGGGTCTCCCGGACCGTCCGCTCGAGCTTGTTCGTGGCTGCGGCGGCCTCCTCGGTGAGGTGGGGTGTGTTGAGGAGGTTCACTCTCTCCTCGGGGTCGGCGTCGAGATCATGGAGCCGTCTCGATCCGCCGAGGACATCCACGGTGAGCTTGAAGCGACCGTCGCTGATGGAGTACCGGTCGACCTCAGGCCAACGACCCGGGGGCGGATCGAGCTGAAAGCGCTCTGCAAACGTCCAGGTCCGCGCTCCGTTGGGCTCGTCGCTCAGCGAGCCTGCGAAGCTGAGTGAATCCACGGCCTCGGGGGCTGGTTCGGCGCCCAGCAAGACATGGATGGTGCTGTGGAGGTCGGTTGTATTGACGAGCGCACGCGAGCCGCGTCCCGGCCGCTTGATGGCTGGTCCTGCGACGATCAGCGGGACGCAGATTCCGTCCTCGAACAGGGAACCCTTTCCCACGCGGAGGGCCCGCTCCTCGGGCTGCGCCTTGCTCGCGGTGCCATTGTCCGAGAGGACGATGACGTGGGTCCGCGCGAGGGTGGTCGCGGGGATGCCAGCGAGCAGGCGCCCGATCTCGGCGTCGAGCGCATCGACCATGGCCATGAAGTGCGCCCGTGCGTTCGCTCGTGGCGACCCCTTCAGCGGGCGTTGGTGGAGGCCGGCGGGCGGCGCGTGAAAGGGGGTGTGGCCGGCGTGAAAGGAGGCGATCACGAGCCAGGGGTCGTCATCGAAGTCGACGATGGCCTCGAGGGCGTCATCGACCACGGCGCTCGTCGCGTACCGGCGACGACTTGAGGTCTCCACGGAGAGCCCGGTGCGCTCCTTGAAGTCGAAGTAGGCGTTGGCGCCGCTCTTCTCTCTGAGGTTGCCGCTGGTACCGCGAAACCTCTCGAACCCCTGGGCCGCCGGGCCCTGGTCCTCGGTTGGCCCCAGGTGCCACTTGCCGAGGAAAGCCGTCCGGATCTCGGGCCGCCGCTCCCTGAGGGTCTCGGCGATGGTGAGCTCTTCCGGTCGGAGGCCGCCCGCGGCGAGGGCCTTGACGCTCCCGACTCCGGTGCGGAAGCCGAAGCGGCCCGTGAGGAGCGTCGCCCTTGTTGGGCTACAAGCGGGGTTCGACCACGCGCGTTCGAAGCGGACCCCACGTTTGGCGAGGGCGTCGATGACCGGCGTCCGCACGTCCATGGCGGCGCCGGGGTAGCAGCCGATGGCGTCCTTGCCGACGTCGTCCAGGATGAGTAGGAGGACATTGCCCGCGTCGGCCCCGGTGGACGTCTCCAGTCGCGGCTCGGGCGTGGAGCCGGTGGGCGGCTGGGATGGAGCGGAAGTGGCCGGCCCCTGGGGTGTCAGCGCAGCGGGGGTGCATGCGAGCCAGAGGAGAGTGAGCAGAGGCAACATCTTGAGGCGAGTCTCCCCGATCCGGCGCGAGCGTTCCAGTCCGCTGGTTCCCTTCCACGGCCACGATTCGCTTTCTGGGGTGGACGGCTGCTCGCTGGTCGCAGCGGGTGGCCAGCGGCGACGGCGGCGGGGTCGACTTGGATGGCGCCGGGAAGCGTGGTGCAGGAGGGGTGTGCTCCAGATCCCCTGGGCGGGTGCCTGTGGTGAAGGCCGTGACTCACCCGCGCTTCCGTGCGGGGGCCCCTGGGCACCCGAGGCCCAATCCGGGGATCATGGGACTGGGCCTACTGCCGCGACCCCCCTGATGGCGCGGCGTCGATATATTCAGCCCCATGAAGCAAGTCGCTCTCTCGCTGGTCTGCTTGTCCCTCTTCTTCGCGGGCGTGGATAGTGTGATGACCAGCGTCCAGCTCTCTCATCGGGAGGCGTCGGGATGGCTATTCCTGAGCACCTGGTTCAGCTGGGCCGCGTGGGCGTCGCTGATCTGGCTGCCTGTGTCCTTGCTGTGGGTGGTGCTCGGGCGGCTCAGGCGACGGTCGGATCGTGGGGCGGCGAGGGACGCTGTCTTCCTCAGCTTCATCGTGCTTGGCGCCCCGACCTTGGCGCATGCGGGGCTCGACGCCGCGCTCCCGGCGTCCCCGACAACCGCGGACGTGCTGTCGGTGTGGCCCGCGCTGTCTGCGCTCATGTGCTTGGGGTTGGCCATTGCGCTCGCGGTCTGGCTAAGTCGGTGGACGTACCGCCGCGGGCTCGCGCCCCTCGCGGGCGCCGCCGGGCTCGGGCTGGTGGCGGGCATGGTGGACCTCTCCGGCGGAGGGGCTGGGGGGGGCGGCTCGAGCGTCGCGCCGGCCGGAGCTCCCAACCTCGTGCTCATGGTCTGGGGTTCAACTCGGGACGCGAGCCTGAGTCTCCTTGGAACAGGACGGGTCACGGCGCCCCTGCTCGGCGCGCGGAGCGCAGGCATGGCGGTGTTCGAGGAGGCGCGTGCGGCCTCGGTCTCCACGGTCTCGTCGAACCTGTCGATGCTCACAGGCACCTACCCCAGCGAGCGCGCGGAGAGGGCAGCGGCTGAGGGCGATGAGGGCGCAGGCGCCCCGACGCTTGCTCGGTTGCTCGGTGATGCCGGATACCGCACCGGGGCCTTCGTGGGCACCGCGGCGCTGAGCGGCGACGCAGAGGTCGTCGATGGGTTCGAGGTCTTCGACGACCGGGTGGACCCGGAGTTTTGCTCGACTCGCCTCTGGAGCATGATTCACGACGTGCAGTCGTTCCTCGCCGGGTTCTCCCCCGACTTCGGAGGTAACGGTCGACCGTGCTGGTTCAAGGACCTCGCGCGCCGTGGGGAGGATGTGCTCTCTCCTGCGTTGAGCTGGATCGATAACGGTGACCCGCGCCCCTGGTTCTGCATGATCCACCTGGAGGACGCGGGCTGGCCCTACCGGCCGTCGGAGCCTGCGGCGGTTCGGTTCATCGCCCCCTACGACGGAGGGGTCGATGGGTACCTGTTCGAGAGCAACTCGTACCGGACAGTGGAGGATGTTCTGGGAGATTCGCTGGAGGAAGAGGACCTCCGTTATCTTGTCGACCTCTACGAGGCGGAGATCCTTGAGGTCGACGCCAAGGTAGACCCTTTCTTGCGCCAGGTCGAGGCGGTCGGGCGAGCCTCGGGCCGCGAGATGGGAGCGATCATCACCTCCGATCACGGCGTGGCTTTCGGTGAGCACGGGGCCTTCGGGCACCGGGGCCTCCACGAGGTCCAGGCGCACGTACCCTTCCTCGTGAAATCGCCGGATGGCGGCCTCCTGGGGCGCCGTGGCGGCAGGGTGAGCGGCGTTGACGTCGCGCCGACCCTGCTGTCCTTCGCCGGGGTTGAGCGAGCGCCGTCCATGGGGGGGCTCGACCTCGCCTCGGCGGAGCCTCGGGGCGACCGCGTTGTCCTCGTGGAGCGTGGCGCTGACGCCGGCGCCGATGAGGTGACGCGGGCAGTCTATCGTGGTGAGTGGAAGCTCTTGCTCCACGGGCCGGGGGTGCTCACAGAGCCGCTGCTCTTCAACCTCGACGGGGAAGCCGTCGGCGAGGACGAGCTGTCGGTCACCTACCCCGAGGTTGTCGAGGAGCTCCAGTCCGAGTTCCACGACATCCGTGCGAGCTGGACCGGCGCTAAGTAGCACCCCGGGAGGTCGGACGCCCGGGTACGCACCTGGGCCGGTTCGTGCTTCGCTGCCGGTCGCGGCGGAGCCCGTCGCGACCTGTGCTCGCTAGAGGGATCGGACCTCGGCCTCGACCCTGCGCGCGTTCCCTCTCCAGGTGAGCTCGCGCTCCTCGATTGTCCGTCGTGCGGCGCGCCCCATGGCCTCGCGAAGGTCCTCGTCCTCTGCGAGCCGCGAGAGCGCCTCGATGAGCGCCGCCCCATCGCCCGGCGGGACCAGGAGCGCATCCCGCCCGTCCTCCAGGACCTCGCGTAGGTTCGGCTGGTCGGGGGCCACCGTTGGGAGCCCAGCCGCCATGTACTCGTGGAGCTTGAGCGGCGAGGCGTAGGGGTTGATCGCGGGGACCAGGCCGACGTCGAACGCGGGCAGGACCCGTGGGATCTCGCCGTGGGGTCGGGTGCCGGCAAAGTGGAGGCGGTCCCCGATGCCGAGCTGGCTGGCCCGCGCCCGCAGGGCGTCCTCCGCCGGTCCCTTGCCCACGAGGACGAGGTGGGCCGTGGAGAGCGCCTCGGTGGCCATCCCGTCGAGGACGAGGTCGAGGCGGTGCCAGTCGCGGTAGTAGCCCACGAAGCCGAGGACCGGACCGGTGGTGTCCTCGATGCCGAGGTTGCGCCTGGCAGCCGCTCGGTCGAGGTCGGCGTAGAGCTCGGGGTGGACACCGTTGGGAGTCACGAAGATCCGGGCGGGGTTCACGCCGAGGTCCGCCACCATTCCCTTGAGAACCTCGGTGACCACGCAGACTCGGGTAGCGCGCTGGAAGATGCGGTTCTCGACCCGCCGCGCGAGGCGCGGGAAGGCGAGGCCCCTGGTCCGGCTCAGCTCGAGCACCAGCGGCGAGTTGACCTCGAGGACGAGTGGGATCCCGAGAGCCTCCGAGGTGGTCACTCCGGCGGAGTTACCGAAGGCGTAGCGCTCGTAGATGAAGTCTGGCTGAAAGTCCCGTGCGGCGCGCCGGAGTCGGCGGCTGGCGTGGAGGCTGTAGGCGTACTCGGCGAGCTCCTTCACGAATCCGGGCAGGAGTCCGAAGAGGGCCCAGGGGGACCAGCGCCCGGGCTCGCGCGTCGGCTCCTGCGCCGCCTTCGGGCGGGGGGCGCCGGCGGCCTCGGTGCTGCGTTCCACCAGGGCCACCTCACGCACCTCGTGCCCCTCGCGCTGGAACGCCTCGATGAGGGAGCGGATATGGACCGCCTGGCCGTCTTCGGCCTGGGTCCGGTGGTGGTAGAGGATCTTCACGGGAGAGGCGGAGGACCGGTCGTCGCAGGAGCCTAGCACGGCGCGCATCGCGAGGCGGCATGCGGACTTGGACCATGGCTTGCTCGCCCATCGCGAGGGCGCGGCGGGGGAGACGTGGCGGCGGTCCGCGGCGCCCTCTTTGTGCGTGTTCGGAATCGAGGTCAGCGGGTAGTCTCAAGCACCCAAACTGGCCGCCCACCACGCCCCTTTCGCTCCGCCCATCCATGTTGACTTCGACCCTGCTCGCTCCCACCTCACTCGGCCTCCTCCTGCTCGTCGCAGCCTCCTCGGGCCCGAGCAGTGCAGCACCGGGTGGTACCGAGCCGGGGGAGCCAGGGCAGGACTCGACCGGAGAGGCCCCTGGCGTCGCGGCGGTTCCGGTCGGACAGGCCCCTGTCCCGGCCACCGACCTACACCTGCCCGCGGGCTTCGAGGCGGAGCTGCTCTTCACCGTTCCCCGGGATGAGATGGGCTCGTGGGTGTGCCTCACCCGTGACGGTCGGGGCGGGCTCTTCGCCAGCGACCAGGGCGGGAAGGGCATCTACCGGATCAAGCCGGCACCCATCGACGGGATCGGTGAGACCACGGCGCAGAAGCTCCCGACGGACGTGACCGGGGCCCAGGGCTTGCTGTGGGCGTTCGACTCGCTCTACGCCAACGTGAACGGGCAGGGGCTGTGGCGCATCCGGGACACGGACGGGGACGGGGAGCCCGAGGACGCCAAGCACCTCGTGAAGCTCGGGAACGGCGGCGAGCACGGGCCCCACGCGGTCCTGCCGACCCGCGACGGCGAGGGCATCTACTTCATCGCCGGCAACCACACCCTGTTGCCTGAGATCCAGGGTTCGAGGGCTCCGTCCAACTGGGGCGAGGACCTCTTGTTGCCTCGGCAGTGGGATGCCCGCGGTCACGCCCGTGGGCGGCTGGCGCCCGGCGGGTGGATCGCGACCTCCGGACCGGACGGGGAGGACATCGAGATCGTGAGCAGCGGGTATCGCAACCAGTACGACATCGCCATCAATGACGACGGCGAGATGTTCACCTACGACGCGGACATGGAGTGGGACGTCGGGATGCCGTGGTACCGGCCGACGCGCATCTGCCACGCCACGAGCGGGAGCGAGTTCGGGTGGCGCAGCGGCACGGGCAAGTGGCCCGAGCACTACGAAGACTCGCTGCCCCCGACCTACAACATCGGGCCGGGCTCGCCGACGGGGCTGCTGTTCGGGACGGGCGCCAAGTTTCCTGCGCGCTATCAGCGGGCGCTCTACGCGCTCGATTGGACCTTCGGCACGATCTACGCCTTCGAGCTCATCCCTGACGGGGCGAGCTACCGGGCCGTGCGCAGCGAGTTCGCCTGGTCGAAGCCGCTGGGCGTGACCGACGCGACCATCGGCGCGGACGGGGCCATGTACTTCACGGTCGGCGGCCGCGGCGCGCAGTCGGCGCTGTACCGGGTCACCTATACGGGAGAGGAGTCGACCGCTCCGGTCAGCGGGGCAGACGTCGCGGGTGCCGAGGCGCGCGCGCTGCGCCGCTCGCTTGAGGCCTTCCACGGCGGACCGAACCCCGCCGCCCTCGAGGCCGCCTGGGAGCACCTTGGTTCGCAGGACCGCTTCATTCGCTTCGCCGCGCGGGTCGCTGTGGAGAACCAGGACGTCTCCAGCTGGGTTGCGGCGGCGCTCGCGGAGGAAGGAGGGCGGGCGGCCACCACGGCGCTCCTTGCCCTCGCACGGCAGGGCCGCGTGGAAGACACCGGACCCCTCGTGACGAGGGGCCTGGAGCTGTGGGACGCCGGGCTCGGGGACTCGGACCGGCTCATTCTCCTGCGCGCCTTCGCGGTCGCCATGGCGCGGCACGGGAGCCCGGACCGTGGGCTCCGCGCAGAGCTCGCCGGGCGCCTCGTGGAGGCCGCGGCGGCGGGCCCCGCAGCCGGCGGGAGCGCCGCGCTCGTGGACGTGGAGGTCGCGCGCCTGCTGACCTACTTGGGAGAGCCGCGCGCCGTGACCTTTGGAATGGAGATGGTGCGGGCGCCCGGCGGGGACGAGGAGCTGCCGCTGTGGGTGGAGCTGCTGGATCGCAACGACCGCTATGGCCCGCCGATCAAGGCCATGATCACCGATCGGCCGCCCATCCGCGGTATGGAGGTGGCGTTCATTCTGCGCAACGCGGAGCAGGGCTGGACGCCCATGCTGCGCCGGGACTACTTCGCCTTCCTGAACGAGGCCGCGGCTCACTCCGGTGGCGCCAGCTACCCGGGGTTCCTCGAGAACATGCGCGCGGACGCCGCGGACAAGCTCACCGTCAAGGAGCGCCAATCCTTGGCGGAGCTGCTCGGGCTGTCCCTGGTCGCGGGTCCGCCTGAGGGCGTCACGCCGCCCAAGGGGCCGGGGCGCAAGTGGACCACCGAGGAGGCCATGGCGGCCGTGGAGGGGCACCTGACTGACCGGGACTTCGCTGCGGGCGTGAATCTCTACCACGCCACCTCGTGCAGCTCCTGCCACATGTTCGCGGGGAAGGGCGGCGCGATCGGACCGGACCTCTCGACCGTCGGCAACAAGTTCGCGCTCAAGGACCTGCTGGAGTGTGTCATCGAGCCGAGCCTCGCGATCTCCGACCAGTACGGGTCACAGCTCCTGATGGACCACGATGGCAACATCGCCGAGGGCATCGTGGTGGAGGAGGGCGAAGAGTTCGTGGTGTACCCCCGGGATCCCGGCGCGGAGGCCCTCGTGTTCCATCGTGACGAGGTCAAGGTCCTCAAGGAGTCGAAGGTCTCCCAGATGCCCGAGGGGCTGGTGGACGGCCTGAACGTGGATGAGCTGCGCGACCTGGTCGCCGTGCTCCTCTCCGGCGGCAACAAGAAGGCCAAGTACTTCAAGCAGTGAGGTCGATCAGCAAAGAGGCGTCGGCGGCAGCCCGCCTCACGGCGAGCCTCCTCCCCTGGGTCACCGCAGCCCTGTTCTGGGCGTGCCCCGCGCCCGCCGTGGGCGCTGAGGAGCCGGAGATCGTGGGCGCCGCCGGGCGCCCCAATATCCTGCTTCTGATCTCCGATGACCAGGCGTGGTCGGACTTCGGCTTCATGGGGCACGGGGTCATTGAGACTCCGCGCCTTGACGCGTTGGCGGCGGAGGGGCGCACCTTTCCGCGGGGCTACGTGCCGACGGCCCTGTGCCGGCCGAGCCTGGCCACGATCATCACGGGCCTCTATCCGCACCAGCACGGGATCACGGGGAACGACCCGCCGAAGGGCGTCGCCCGCGAGGAGATGCTCCAGCTGATCGCCGCGACCGAGACGCTGCCTGACCTCCTGCGCCCGCTCGGCTATGAGAGCCTGCAGACCGGCAAGTGGTGGGAGGGCAACTGCCAGTGCGGTGGCTTCAGCGAGGGCATGACCCACGGGGACCCTGGGCGCGGCGGTCGACATGGAGACGTGGGCCTCGACATCGGGCGCAAGACCATGGCGCCGGCGCTCGACTTCATGAGCCGGTGCGCGACCTCGGACACGCCCTTCTTTCTTTGGTACGCGCCCTTCCTCCCGCACCGCCCGCACAACCCGCCCACGAGGCTCCTGGAGCGTTACCTCTCCGAGGGCGTCCCCGAGCCCATCGCCCGCTACCGGGCCATGTGCACCTGGTTCGACGAGACCTGCGGCGAGCTGCTCGATCACGTGGACGCCATCGGTGAGGGGGAGGACACGCTGGTCATCCTGGTCACCGACAACGGATGGATCCAGCGGCCCGACGCCCAGGGCTACGCCGCGCGGAGCAAGCGTACGTCCTACGAGGGCGGCGTGCGGACGCCGATCGTCCTGAGGCATCGCGGCTCCATCAAGCCCGCCCGCCTCGACGTCCCCGTGAGCAGCGTGGACCTCGCCCCGACCATCCTCCTGGCCTGCGGCGCCGGGGTGCCGGAGCAGCTTCCCGGGGTGGACCTCCTCACCGAGGACGGCCCGGCGCCGCGGCCGGTGTTTGGAGCGGCCTTCACCCATGACGTGGTCGAGGTCGGGGTGCCGGCGCGGAGCGTGCTCTCCCGCTGGGTGATCGACGGAGAGCACAAGCTCATCGACCACCGCGACGGCGACGTCGCGGACGAGCTCTTCGACCTTGCCGCTGACCCGTGGGAGCGGGAGGCGCTGGGAGAGACCGCGATCAGCGATCGACTGCGCGAGGAGCTGAGCGGCTGGTGGGACCCCACGCCGGCGCGCCCTAACTTCCTGGTTGTGGTGACGGACGATCAGCGCTTCGACCAGCTCGGCGCGGCGGGTCATCCGCACCTGAAGACCCCCGTCATGGACGAGCTCGCCGCGCGGGGCGTGCGCTTCGAGAACGCCTTCGTCACCACGCCCATCTGCGCCGCGAGCCGCGCGAGCATCCTGACCGGGCGGCGCGAGGGCAGGCACGGGTACACCTTCGGGACGCCGCCCATGGGGAGCGCCCTTGCGGAGGGCTCATTCCCCATGCGGCTGCGGGAGTCGGGGTACCGCACGGGCTTCGTGGGCAAGTGGGGCGTACGCTTCGAGCAGGGGGTCATGGACGGCGCCTACGACCTCTTCAAGCCCATGGGCCTGCCCTACCGCAAGGAGGGTAAGGCGCACCTGACGGACCGGATCGGTGAGGCGGCGGAGTCCTTCGTCGCCGAGGGCGGCGACGACCCGTTCTGCCTGATGGTGTCCTTCTGGGCGCCCCACGCGGAGGACAGCCACCCGGACCAGTACCTGCCGCCCATGGACCTCGCCGGGATGTACGACCACGTGGACGTCGACCTCCCGCCCCTGAATGAGGCTGGCTTCGACGCCCTCCCCGACTTCCTGCAGCGCTCCCTCGGGCGCAAGCGGTGGCATTGGCGCTTTGACGAGCGGCAGAAGCAGGTGCAGCGCACCCGTGACTACTGGTCGCTGATCTCCGGCGTGGACCGCGCTCTTGGGGGCCTCCTCGAGGCGCTCGAGGAGGCGGGCGTGGCGGAGGACACCGTGGTCTTGCTGATGGGGGACAACGGGTACTTCCTCGGCGAGCGCGGGCTGGCGGGCAAGTGGCTCATCTACGAGGAGTCCATCCGGGTGCCCCTGATCGTGATGGACCCGAGGGCGCCGGAGCCGCGGCGTGGTGCGGTCGAGGCCGCGACCGCGCTCAACGTCGACCTCGCTCCGACGCTGCTCGACCTCGCCGGGGTCGACCTCCCCGCCGCCTACGAGGGGCGCAGCCTCGCGCCGCTGCTCCAAGCGGCAAGGCCTGTCGAGGAGCGGCCCTTCCTCGTGGAGCACCGCTTCCGCCACGCAGAGATTCCGACCAGCATCGGGGTCCGCGGGTCGCGCTGGGTCTACGCCATCTATGACTCGCAGGATCCGCCCTACGAGCAGCTCTTCGACCTCGAGAGCGACCCGGACGAGCTGGTGAATCTTGCCGGGGAGCCCGAGTACGGTGCGATCCTCGAGGCGCAGCGCGCGCTCTGTGACGCCCTGCGCGCTCGCTGACGGGTGTCTCCCGCTCAGTTGAGCGAGGAGTCCTTCCAGTACTTGGTGCCCCGCACGTTCGCGCGGAGCGCGAGCCCGGTCTCGGTGAGCTGGTAGATCGCCATGCCGTCCGTGAAGCTAGCGGAGCCCGCCGCGGTGGCGCCCTTTCCCTCAAGCTCCGCGCTCGCCGCGGCCTCGACGCTGGCGTCCCAGCCGCTGGTCACGAAGCGGCGGAGGCGCTCCTCGGTCTCGAAGATGAAGACGGCGCGGAAGTCCTTCACGCCGAACCCGATCCCGATACCGGCCTCGCCTACCTTCATGTACGTGCGCTCGCCCGAGGAGCGGTCCACGGCGACGCCGTAGCCACCGCCGCCGCCGACGAGGAAGAGGTCGACGCCGAAGTTGCTGAAGACGGCGTAGCCGGCGCTCTCGGAGACCTGCTTCTCGGCGGCGGGGGACTCCCTGTAGAGGCGGTCGAGCACCTCCTCCGTTCGCCGGTCGATGTTGGCGCGCTGGTCGTGGGGCGTGTCGCCGGTAGCCGCACAGGCGACGAGAAGGAGTGGGAGCAACGAGGTGGGGGCGAGTCGGAGGAGCATCCTATTTCGATCTGCTTCAGGGTTGAGTCTGAGGGGCCAGTCCAGAGCCCCCGAGGCGCCTGGAGAGGGACTAGGGGGCAGAGGGGATTCAGCGTCGCGGCATCACGATCCCAACCAGCTCCTCCTCGAGGGGGGACAGGGCTGGAGGGGAGTCGACAGACTGACGTCGTTTGATCGCCTCGGCGATCGCCCAGGCCTGGCAACCGGTTGTCCGGTATTGGGACCGGAGCACGTACCTCAGGCGACCGTGGTGCTCGGCCGCGTAGGCCGCCGCTGCCGCGAGGTGGTTCCGCTGCCGCAGCTTCATCCAGGTCAGGATGTGATTGGAGCCTTCCCACTGGTAATCCGGCAGGTCGAGCCCGGCCGCCAGGAGGACGCAGGCGGCGAGTTGGGCGGCGAAGGCGTCCGTGATCGGGATGCTCTCCTCTTGGGGCAGCGTTGAGAGGATCTGCTTCGCGAGCGGTACGGCCTCGGCAAATCCTTGGGTCCGGGCGATCTGGATCATCTCTGCAGCCGTGATGATCCGGTCGTCGGAGAAGCAGGGCCACTTGGATTCCAGATCAGGGGAGCCCTCGATCAATCCCTGGGCGAGCTGGGCGTAGTGCCTTGCCTGGTCCGGCCGGCCGCGATAGACGCAGAGCTCGGTGAGGTACCACGCCGTGGTGACCGCCGGGCTTGGGCCAATGGTGTCCTGCTGCCGGAGCAGCACGTCGAGTTGCCACCTGAATTCCTCGTCGGCTTCCTCGAGGCGCCCTTGGTTGCGGAAGCTCTCGGCCAGCCCGCGCCTCGGGATGATGGTGTCGTGATGCTCCGGACCCAGCACCTCCGCGTATTGGGCGGCGATCTCGCGGTAGATCGCCTCGGCTTCCTCGCAGTCGCCCAGTGCGTTGAGCGTCACCGCAGTGGCAGTGCGTAGGGATAGCAGCACGGGGCTCCCGGGGGGCTCCATGGGTTCGAGGCGCTCGTAGGTCGCACGATCGTGCGCGAGGGCGGCGTCGGCATCGCCGCTGTGGAGGAGCGACTCGGCGAGAATCCAGCGGGTGATGACGGTGAGCCGCGTCTCTTCACCGAGGGTCTCCACGGCGGCCGGCACGAGGAGCTGGGCGAGGCGCAGCCTGGTCCAGTCCGTCTCCCGGAGCTCGTAGAGCAGGCCCCAGTTGAGCGTGCGTGCCAGCTGGACGCCGGCGATCAGGGTCCGGTAGTCGTACAGTCCATGCCTGTTGCGTAGCTCGAGGAAGGCGCCCTCGATGAGGTCGAACGCCTCGGTGTACCGGTGGCGGTTGTGGAGATAGCTGGCGAGGCTGCTGGAGAGGGCGAGCCGGTCCTCGACGGCCGTGGGGCTCGCGTCGACCTCGAGCTCCTTGATGATGCTCTGGGCTTGTTCGACGGCATCCCCATGCTCTGTCTCGAGCTGTTGGATGAGCTCGCTATCCTGGAGCCCAGAGGCTGAATTCAGAGCTTCGAGGAGGAAGCGGGCCCGCTGGTAGCGGGTCTCGATGCCTATTGGCTGCGCCAGGTACTCCGGAGCGACCCGCCGCGACTCCTCGCGGCGGTAGGTCAAGCGGAGCGCGCGCAGGTGGGACAGCCGGGCCGTCACCGCAAGCTCGCTGGCTGCCTCTCCGCCGAGCTCATGGGCGGCTTCCGCTCGCAACCGGCACTCTTCGAAGATGTCGACAGCAACGTGAGCGTGTCCGAACCGCATCGCGAACTCCCCGGCGGCGTGGAGCTGTCTTGCGACCGCGAGAGGGTGCAGGGCTCCTTGCTCGCGGGCAGTGGTTGCCATGCCCTCGACCAGGGCGAGCGTCCGACTTCGTTCGATGCTGCCGCCGGGGGCAAGAAGCGTGAGGGCGTCCTCAGCTGTGGCGAGGGTGCGCTCCACGGCCCGCTGGGAGGCCAGGAGGGCCTCGCTCCCCACCTGGATCTGGCGCTCCCGCTCCCTCAGGGAGAGCCCGGAGATCGCCGTGATGATCATGAGGGCAGCGAGGGATGCGGTCGCCGTGGCCGCCACCGGGCGGCGGCGGAGGAGCTTGGCGAACCGCCGAGCGGCGTTGATGGGGCGGGCCTGGATGGGCTGGTGGTCGAGGAACCGCCCGAGGTCAGCTTCCAGTTCCTTGGCGTCGGCGTAGCGCCGCCCCGGGTCCTTCTCGAGGGCGTGGAGGCAGATGGTCTCGAGGTCCCTCGGGAGCTCGGGGCGGATGCTCCTGGGCGCGATCGGCTCTTGGTGGAGGATCCGATCGTTGACGGCCTGGGTCGAGGTGCCTTCAAAGGGGCGGGTGCCGACCAGGAGCTCGTACATGGTGACGCCCAGGCTGAACACGTCGGACCGGGCGTCGAGGTGGTTCTTCTCCCGCACCTGCTCGGGCGATCGGTAGAAGGGGGTCCCGGC
>Ga0102815_10001049_pt1 | contig 17550 bp, 13 predicted proteins | sample ColrivemetaGS759_FD_79113 | JGI IMG/M metagenome (GOLD analysis project Ga0102815, IMG submission 79113) | Estuarine microbial communities from the Columbia River estuary - Ebb tide ETM metaG S.759 | ecosystem: Environmental > Aquatic > Marine > Intertidal zone > Estuary | place: USA: Columbia...
CAAAGTTCAAAATATTGTACTGCTTTACAAAGGAAATTAGCGATTAAACCGGTGTAAACTGGTTTGTACGTAGATTTATTTTGCTAAAAAACATAGAAATGCCAATGTTTAAGGGCTATTAGTACGAAGTGACACAAATTTTCAAAAAAAGTGTAATAGCAATAAATTGCAAGTTATATTTGCAAGCGAAGACCGGAAGAAAACAAATCCATTAGGAGAATAATGGTAAAAGGGACCTTAGCTCAGTTGGTTTAGAGCGCATGCTTGACAGGCATGAGGTCGCTGGTTCGAATCCAGTAGGTCCCACAAAACAGTTTGGAGTTTGGAGCATACAGCATACAGGAGGCACAGAGCGGTCTTCTTTGTATTTCCAATCATTTATAATTATTCTCCTTGCTGTTTTTCCTGCATGCTCCAACTCCAACTTTCATATATTGGCTAATGACATCATCGTCATACAATCCTTTGTACTCTCGGTGTCAACATAGTGTCAACGATACTCAAAAGGCAAGAAGGAGACTGCGTTGTCGCATGTTTTGAAAAAGGTGCCTGTCAATAATGACATATTCAATTCGTAGAGAAACATCAACATTGGGCCTCAAGATGTAATAGACGCCCTGGGATATGCCTTCCCTGCGGCATAATTCAGTTACGTTCGTTTCTCCACGGAATCCTTCCAGTAATTCTGATCTTCTCTTCGAAACAGTGTCTTCCTGGTCTTTCCTTTTAGATCACCGAGTAGGGCAGTGGTACTTTTCTTCTTCTTCTTCTTCTTCTTCTGTGTTGTTTTTAAATCAACACAAATGATGATAACAATTTTTTTTGCTAACTCATTTATCTTACCGCTCAGGTGAAAAAGAACTCATTTTTCTTAATCCTGCTATCTGATAGTTCATTGTTGGTGGTATGAGACTATCCAGCAATTTTACATTCAATAGGGATAAATTTGAAGGATTCTTCATTTTAAAACGAATAATACTGTCGGGATGAAAATTTGAGATTTGATCCAGGATATCACCCTTTAAGACACTTTGGCTATATGCTTCTTTTTCAAGAAATACATCTTTCATTGGACGTGTCTTAAGGGGGATAAATTTATAAGTGCAATTTAGTTTAGAATCAAAGTTGATTTCATAAAAGCCTTTTTCTTCATCTTTCTCCGCAAATGCAGTACGTTCGATTGAACCAGGATAGATGATCGGTGTATTATCTGCCGCCTTTAGAATTTGAGTTCGATGAATATGTCCCGAAAGGATCAAATTAAAATCATTTGGCAAATCATTAATTGAAATTACATCCTTGCCACTCCTGAAAGTGTAATCGGCCGGACCTACTTTTGCGCCTTCAATTGATTGGTGCATACACAACAATTTTATACTATCCGGCCTTAATTGGGCCTGAATTTCCCTTGCAATTTCAGGAAATTTCGCTTTTACATTTTTTCGGATACAAGGAAAACCAGCTATATCAAAATTAATTCCTTGCAGGCTGAAATGGAAATTTTGGGCTTTTTTATAATAGTGGATCTGGGGGTGTTGCAGAAACAAAGACAACGGCAATCTGGAACTTTCATGGTTGCCGGGAACAATTACGATGGGGATGCCAGCTTGAGCAAAATCAAAAATTCTTTCATAAACCATATCGATAATAGGTGCCGGAACCAGGGTTCTGTAGAAAAGATCCCCACCGTGGATCACCAGGTCGGCTTTATTATCTTTAGCATATGAAAGTATATGATCAAAATTAGTAAAGAAATCGATACCCCTTCTCCGTTTTACCTTTTTGGGTCGGAGTGGATAATCAAAGCCCAAATGACTATCGGCCAGGAATATAATTTTGATCATTTAATCATCTTTCTTACGCGCTAAAAAGTGTTTAAAATAGTGAAAGTTTTTCTATTCTCAAGCTCAGAAGATACAAGGATGGAGAATAAGCGGGTGCAGGGTCCATTTCACCTCAATAAGTAAAGCTTACTAACTGTTAAGATCGATGTAAATTGAAAAATTAGTACTTTTATAGTTTAAAACAAAAGCAAAAATAAATGTCAATAACAAGAATAGATCAAACGCCACGAATGAGCAGGGTCGTTGAACATAATGGTACGATATACCTCTGTGGTCAAACAGCCAAAGATGCAAGCAAGGGGATCCAGGAACAAACTATTACAACTTTAGAGAAAGTGGAAGAATTTCTTCAAAAAGCTGGTTCAGATAAAAAACACATTTTATCGGTCACCATCTATGTCAGGGACATCAAGGATTTTTCTGCTATGAATGAAGTTTGGGATGCCTGGGTAGCGGAAGGTCATCAGCCTGCTCGTGCTTGTGTTGAAGCACGTATGGCACGACCTGAATTACTCGTGGAAATGTCTGTAATTGCAGCAAAGAAATAGATTTCCGAAACAATTAACAGGAAATATGCTTAGTTGTTTTACCCCGTTATCTGAAGTTGCAAACTTCAGGATTCTATTGTTTAATGGCAGCTAAAAGTGAACTTTTATAAAACAAAATATCCCAAAAAACGGTAACTTTGTTTCAATCTAAAAATTTATACACGATGGCAAGATCAGCAGATGATATTTTAAAAGAAGCAATTTTATTGGAAACCAGGGGAAAGCTTTTCTACAAAAACGTAGCAGAAAAATGCGACAGTCCTTCAGCCAAAAAAATATTCGAAATGATGTCGAAGGAGGAAGATGAGCACATCCGCTTCCTGAGAGAACAATTTATCAACTATACCCAGAAACATAGTTTTTTAAAACCGGAAGCGCCCGAAGAAAATCCGGAAGAAACGGTAATCCTGAATGTTCTGACCGAAAAGATCAAAAAAGAAATCACCGCAGCCAGTTTTGAAGCAGCTGCTATTTCATCAGCTATCGATTTTGAAGAGAATGCAGTTAAACTGTATAAATCCCGGGCAGAAGAAGCCACAGACCCTAATGAAAAAGAATTGTATAGTATTTTGGCAGCCTGGGAAGGGGAACATTCCAGATTACTGGTTGAAATCGATAATACGCTCAAAGAAGATATTTGGTACGACAATCAATTCTGGGCATTCTAATAATACTAGATCATTAACCGTAAAATCACCTGACTGAAAAGTTACGCTTTTCGGGCGTTTAAACAGGCAAATAAATGCATGTTAAATACCCATCAACTATTTACTAAATTTCTGTTTTCTCTATATTGGGGCTTACAAAATCCAGCCATTTATGAAATACATTTGTCCACTTTTAAGTGTTGAAGACATCCAGGTTTCCAGAGACTTCTATGAGAAAATTCTGGGACAGGAAGTGAAATATGAACATGGTAAAAATGTCACCTTTGAGGGTGATTTTGTCATCCATGAAAAAGCGCACTTTCAGGAATTGTTAGGTGATAAGGAAATAGTACAAGGAAGCAATTCCTTTGAATTATATTTTGAGTCCGATGAATTTAATAAGCTTATGGAGTCAATCACGGAAAATAATGTGGAACTGGTCCATGAGTTGAAGGAACAACCGTGGCGCCAGCAGGTCATTCGCTTTTACGATCCGGACCAACACATCATCGAAGTTGGAGAAAGCATGAATCACCTATGTGAACGATTGCGCAAAGAGGGACATACTGAATCGGAAGTGCAGGAGCTTACGGGATTGCCGCAAGAGTTTGTGGAGTTTGTGTTCTCCATGAATGATGAATAGCTTTTTTTACAATCTTTATACAGATTAATGAATGCACGCCTGCTGCCTCCCAGCCTCCTAAAGGAGGTGCAGCAACCCGCAAGACATCTTATTTTGCATTGCGTCTTCCCTTTAGGGGGCGGGGGCAGCGCGGCCAACCACACTGTTGCCTTTTTTGCCCTGCTGCCTCCCAGCCTCCTGAAGGAGGTGCAGCAACCCGCAATATATCTTACTTTGCGTTGCGTCTCCCCTTTAGGGGCCGGGGGCAGCGATACCAACCACACTGTTGCCTTTTTTGCCTTGCTGCCTCCCAGCCTCCTAAAGGAGGTGCAGCAACCCGCAATATATATTACTTTGCGTTGCGTCTCCCCTTTAGGGGCCGGGGGCAGCGGTGCTAACCACATTGTTGCCTTTTTTGCCCTGCTGCCTCCCAGCCTTTTGAAGGAGGTGCAGCAACCCGCAATACATCTTACTTTGCGTTGCCTCTCCCCTTTAGGGGCCGGGGGCAGCGGTGCCAACCACACTGTTGCCTTTTTTGCCCTGCAGCCTCCCTGCCTTTTGAAGGAGGTGTAGCAACCCGCAATACATCTTACGTTGCGTTGCCTCTCCCCTTTAGCGGGGGAATCCTCAAACTCCATTAGCTTTATTGAATGTAAAACCGCAAAACCGCAAAATGCCAATCTTTAATTGGTCAATCGAAGATTGATAAAATGTAAAAGTGAAATTGCCGTTCTCATCATTCGTAACTGGACACTTCGACCAACCGGAGACAAAGGAAAATAGTTAAACGGCTTCTGACCATTAACTAAAATTTTGCGAATGTAATTCGTAATTTTTTTTTACCTTGCTCTGACTGTAAACGAAAAGCCTCCGCAGGGAAATATCATCTTCAATGAAATTGTTAGAAGTAAATAGTGTAAAACAAGAAGACCAGTTTATTCAGGTAGCGGTTCAACTCTATAAAAATAATCCTTATTGGATCAGGCCCCTGGATCAGGATATCAGATCCGTATTTGATCCGGCAAAGAATGTCCTGGCCAAAAATAAGGATGCTTTCATGAGATGGATCCTGAAAGATGATCAGGGAAGATCAATTGGAAGGATTGCAGTATTTATCAATCCTAAAACGGTCAATAAGGATAAGAATTATAGTGTGGGCGGTGTCGGATTTTTTGAGTGTATCAATGACGAGGAAGCAGCCAATAAGCTCTTTGATGCAGCAAAGGAATGGCTTCAGGCCAAAGATATCGAAGCGATGGAAGGACCGATCAATTTTGGAGAACGGGACAAGTTCTGGGGGTTGCTGGTGGAAGGTTATAAGAAAGAGCCAAATTATCTGGCCAACTATCATTTTTCCTATTACAAAACCCTGTTTGAGGCATATGGCTTTCATTGTTATTTCAATCAATTTACGTTTTCGAGCCTCATTGATATAAAATTGCCTCCTGAGTATATCATAAAAGCTGAAAAAATTCTTGCACAAGCCGAATTTGAATTCAAACATATTAAGGTCAAAGAGCTGGATACATTCGTTGAGGATTTCAGCGAAATTTATAATAAAGCCTGGGCCAAACACCTGGGAGTGGCCCCAATGTCTCCGCGGAAAGTCAGGAAATTATTTAATTCTCTAAAGCCGGTTTTAGATGAAAAAACAGCCTGGTTTGGTTACTTCAAAGGTCAACCGATCGCTTTTTTTGTGATGATCCCGGAGATGAATCAGATCTTCAAGTATATCAATGGAAAATTAAACCTGCGGGGAAAACTGATATTTCTTTATCATAAATTGCTTCAGAAGAATACCAAACTGCTGGGTGTCATTTTCGGTGTTATCCCTGAATTCGACGGAAAAGGCGTGAGCAATGCAATCACATTGACAGTAAAAAATGCCTTGGCAAACTATAAGAACTATAAGTCCGTTGAAATGCAGGGCATCGGGGATTTCAATCCTGCAATGATCAAATTTATCCTTAAGGCCGGTCCGAATAAAAAGTCTAAAGTTCATACAACCTACAGATACCTTTTCGATAGAAATAGAAGTTTTGAAAGAATGCCTTTCAAGCAAAGTGAAAGAAAAGATAAGCCCCTTTTAAATACGGAAAAAGCATGAAAGAATATGTGATCATAACGGGTGCATACGGAGGCTTAGGAAAGGCGCTGGCGCGTACGTATGCCAATGCCGGATTTGCTCTGGTCCTGATCGGAAGAAAAAAAGACCAACTGGAAGCGATGGGGAAAGAATTGGAAGCCCATACTGATATATTGTTGATCGTAGCGGATGTCGGGGACTGGAGTGCCTGTCAACAGGCTTGTGTGCAAATAAAAAATAAAAAGCTGAATATTAAAGTGCTGATCAATAATGCCGGGATCACTTATATCAAAAAATTTGATACACATTACGACATAGCAGCCTATAAAAGACTCATAGATACCAATCTGAATGGACCGGTTTTTCTGTCACAACTCTTTCTGGAAGAACTGATCCAAAACAGGGGCAGCCTGATCAATATTTCCAGTGTGCTGGGTTATGCCCCGGTCATCGGAAGAACGGCCTATGCTGCATCCAAATATGGGATGCAAGGGTTTTCTGATGTTCTGAGAGCGGAAACGAAAAACAAACTACACCTGATGGTGGTCTATCCGACTTTCATTCAAACGGATATCAGAAATTCAATAGAAGGAGATAAGACCGTCAATGAAGTCTTGCTGGCAGGGGATGTTGCCAGAAGTATTTTAAAAGGGCAATTGAAAAGAAAAGAAAAATTATATCTGGGAAGGACCGCGAAACTGAGTTACTACCTTTTTAAATACTGGCCTAAATTATATGTACGGATCATGCGTAAAAAAGTTGGTGAAATAGGCTGATTCAATTTTATGAATGAATGGAGTCATAATTTACTTTTCAGGAAAGAAACTACCCGGATGACCGGTTGACTATAAAGAGTATAAAAAATTAAGAATATGGATTTATTTGAGAAATTAAAAGCAAAAGGCGGACCGCTGAAAGATTATGCGGCATCCAGTGAGGGGTATTATATGTTTCCAAATCTGGAAGGGGAATTAGGGTCCAGAATGAAATTCAACGGTAGGGAAATGATCATGTGGAGCATCAATGATTATCTGGGACTTGCCAATGATCCTGAAGTAAGGCGCAGAGATGCCCTATCTGCTGAAAAGTGGGGTTTGGCTTACCCAATGGGTGCGAGAATGATGTCGGGCCAAACCGAGAAACATGCCCAGTTTGAAACTGAAATTGCTGATTTCGAAGGTAAGGAAGCGGCCTATTTGTTGAATTATGGTTACCAGGGGGTGATTTCAATCATACAGAGTCTGGTGGACCGAAAGGATGTGATCGTTTATGATTATGAATCTCATGCCTGTATTGTTGATGGGGTTGCATTACACCTGGGTAAAAGATTTGTATTCAAACACAATGATATCGACAGTTTAAAAAAGCAGCTTGATCATGCTACCAGGGTGATTGAAAAGAACGGGGGTTCCATACTTGTTATTTCTGAAGGGGTATTCGGAATGCGGGGGGACCAGGGTATTCTCAAAGAGATCATTGCGCTTAAAAAAGACTATGAATTCAGGTTGTTTGTGGATGATGCCCATGGTTTTGGTACCCTGGGTGAAAAAGGACGTGGCACTGGCAATGAACAAGGAGTTCAGGACGAGATCGATATTTACTTTGCCACCTTTGCCAAGAGTTTTGCGAGTATAGGCGCTTTTGTTGCTTCTGATAAGGAGATCATCCAGCACTTAAAATACAGTATGAGGTCACAGATCTTTGCCAAGTCATTACCTATGCCTATGGTTGAAGGTGCTTTATACAAATTGAGTTTGATCCGGGCGTCCAGCGAACAAAAGGATAAGTTATGGATGATCGTAAACGCCCTGCAATCCGGACTAAAGGAACTGGGGTATGACATTGGCGTCACCAACTCAGCCGTTACGCCTGTGTATCTGAGGGGTAGTATTGAGGATGCCAGAAAGATCGTCGAAGAAATGCGTGAAAAATATGGTTTATTTACGTCCATGGTTGTTTATCCGGTCATACCCAAAGGGATGATCATTTTGCGTGTGATTCCGACGGCAGCACATACGATGAAAGACGTGGAAGACACCCTGGAGATTTTCGGGGAAATGAAAGCTTTTATAGCTTCGCTTTTGCATTGATACTGAATTAATAGAAAGATTTTTTTTAGAAGTCAATATTGATTTTTTAACCAATAGGCAGAGATTCAATTCTTTCAGTTTAGTACCCTGGTCTGGCTAAGTTTACTTTCAGTATCAATTTGATGTTGACAATCTATGAATTTTGAATGTCTTTAGCCTCAGATGAATATGAATTTATAGCTTAGGATATTCTATATGAATGAAGGGGTTATTTCAGATTCAGGAGCGTTTTGGGATCAGTTGTCATTATATAGATTAATAGAAACCAATAGACCCAAGGGCATGAAATTGCATTAACTTTGCAAATTGATATTTTACTAAAATTGCTTGTTTTTGGATCTGGATATAATATATAGAGATGAACAGCTGATCGCAATCAATAAGCCCCATGGCTTATTGGTGCATAGATCTAAAATAGCGAATGATGCAGCTGTTTTTGCGCTGCAGCTTTTGCGGGACCAGATCGGTCAACGGGTTTACCCGGTCCACAGGATAGACCGGAAAACCGGCGGTGTATTGCTATTTGCGCTGTCAAAAGAGATGCACTCAACCCTTTCCGGTTTGTTTGTCAATGCCAAAATAAAAAAAGAGTATCTGGCTATTGTTCGTGGTTTCACGCCAGAAGCAGGAAGCATTGATTATGCTTTGAAGAATGATAAGGATAAGATACAGGATGCGCTAACGCATTTTACCACAATTAGCAAAGCAGAAATTCCCTATGCACTCGAGAAACATGCCACCCAAAGATACAGCCTGGTAATGGCGAAACCTGTAACCGGAAGAATGCATCAGTTGCGCAAGCATTTCAGTCATATCTTTCACCCGATCATCGGGGATCGCCCACATGGCTGCAATAAACAAAACCGGTTTTTTAAGAATCAATTTGCCATGGATACGATGATGTTACATGCCTTAAGTTTAGAGTTTCAGCACCCGGTAAGTGGGGATCTCATTAAGATCGATGCGCCTTTGCATGGTGAATTTGAAAGGATGATCGATACGATTGGGTTGGGGGGGTAGTGGACTGGTTGTCGATCGCAGATCGATTTCTTGAAGGGGGGCGGGTTGGCTGGTTGAAATTGTTACGGGTTGCGGGTTACGGGTTGAAATTGTTGCTGGTTGCTGGTTGCTGGTTGAAATTGTTACGGGTTGCGGGTTACGGGTTTTAAATTGTTACGGGTTGAAATTGTTGCTGGTTGGCTGGTTAGCTGGTTGAAATTGTTACGGGTTACGGGTTGAAATTGTTGCTGGTTGGCTGGTTTTCTGGTTGCTGGTTAGCTGGTTTTAAATTGTTTGGTGTTTGGTGTTTGGTGTTTGGTGTTTGTTGTTTCTGGTTTTCTGGTTGCTGGTTTTCTGGTTAACTGGTTGACTTGTTAAGGGTTACGGGTTACGGGTTACGGGTTGTTTTTGTTTTTGTTACTGGTTCCTGGTTGTCGATCGCAGATTGAATTCTTGAAGAGGGTTGGCTGGTTGCGGGTTGCTGGTTAGCTGGTTGCTGGTTAGCTGGTTTTAAATTGTTTGGTGTTTGGTGTTTGGTATTTGGTGTTTGGTGTTTGTTGTTTTCTGGTTGCTGGTTGCGGTTTTCTGGTTTTAAATTGTTTGGTGTTTGGTGTTTGTTATTTCTGGTTGCTGGTTTTCTGGTTAATTTGTTTCGGGTTGCCCAAGGAAGGGGTTTCCGCTGCGCTTCAACAAGTTGCGGGTTACGGGTTGAAATTGGTTTTTGTTTGGTTCTTTTGTATCAATTCGCAGACCATGAACAGCGCGCATAAGCCAGTTCATAACTTCAGATCTTAGAAGCACGACAAGAATCGATTATTTTTAAAAGAGCTTTGTTTAAATCGTTTTTAAGTCCAGTTTCTTCTTGTGCTTATCAAAATCAATATATCGGATAAAGACAAACATAATGGCCAGGAAAATCACATTGAGCAGGAATATATATTTCCATTGAAGGACCTGTTCCATATGTCCAAAAAGATAGGACCCCAAAGACATCCCCAGATTGGATACGGTCATGTATAAGGTGAATTGAGTGGCCGCCACCTGCTTTGAACATAATTGCATGGCAATGGCAAAAATAACAATGGTAATAAATACATCCAGGATGTGATATGAAATAATAAATGTATAAATAATGTCATCATTTTGCCAGGAGTCACTTAGGAAATAGAAAGCAACAAATAAGGCGATCATGGAAACAATCAACCAGGATACCATTTTTATTTTTCCAATGATATCGATCAAGGCACCTCCAATGAACATTCCAAGGACGCCTGCTATTAATTTTGCTGAACCCAATATCTGGGGAAATTGATTATCACTCCATTCCAGTTCCTGAACTGCAAAAACCGGAAGGGCTGCCATAAGTATTCCTGCAATTATGGAAAAACTAAAAGCAGCAAAACCCATCATAATACTAACAGGCATGAAAACTACTTTAACCAGTTTTTGAAAAATCAACTTCCAGCTAGGCAGCTGCAGATTAAGCACTTCCTCTGCAATTCCCCCTTTTGTCCAGGGTAATCTTCTTTCAACAGAACGTTCTTTAACAAGGATCGGTATAATCATAATTATAAAAACCAACACAGAAAAAAGCAATAGCGTTGACCCAAAACCAACCGCTTTGATCAGGACAATGGTTACAGATACAATAGCAGCAACACCAACGGTTTTTGATCCCCACATCAATCCATTGGCTCTGGCCTGTTGGTGTTCCGGCAATACATCGATGGCCAAACCATCTGTAGCAATATCCTGAAAAATAGTAAACAGATTGATCACAAATCCAAAAGACATCAACATTGTCAGGTTATTCGAAGGGTCCTGAATGGTAGACATCAGTATCAGACCCATTACAATTCCAAACTGACCCGCGATCAACCAGGGCCTTCTCCTACCCATTGGAAGGAATGTAAAGCGGTCCATAATAGGGGCAGCTATCAATTTAAAACTCCAGGGTAATGTGACTATGGCCAAATATTTTCCAACATCCATCGCGGAATAATCGACTGTGGCCATCCATGCAGGTATGGCAAAATGTAACAGACCTCCGGGAATACCCTGTGCAAAATACAATGCAGCAAAGGCAAGATAACGGATGAATGAATTATCTGAAAATGTAAGACCTGTTGGTGTATCAAAGTTCTCAACATTTTTTCTGAATTGAAAAAGGGCTTTGAAATCACGATAGGTTATACTATTTTTCAGTTGGGCGTTAAGTTTTTCTAGCATGGGATTAATTTTATAAATTTTAGTGACAGTCTTGTCTGTTATAAGCAAATTCCGAGCATCTCGTTGTGAATTTTTTAAATCAATTTAGATTGGGTTGAGCTAAGTTTTTTTGATGATTATGAAGTATATGTTTTAATTTAAAAAACAAAAAAAATGCACACCTGGCAGGGTGAATTTTCAACTTAATTATTCAGGAACGATCAATCCTTAATTCATGTTCCAGTTAATACAACACCAATTAGTATTAATTTTTTAATCATTTATAATTATATATGTTGGGTAAATTCTTATATATATCGTCGTTGCTATTTTGATTGAAATACAATTCTTTCCCCGTGAGGAACGTCCAATTGCAAGTTCTTAAAACATTAAATTTAGTAAACAAATATTATAGCGTAAATATATATCATTAAACACATAACACTATTTATCTGATAATAATACAATAAATAAGTTGATAATGTTAATTATTGCAAAATATATATTAAATAATTGAATATTGTCTTGGGATTTGGGACCTTAAATAGCCGTAGGCTTTGTACATTGCTCAGCTACAGCAAATATGTTGTCTAAATACGGTTGGCCTTTTCATTTTTGAATGACTGACTGATCCCTTTTGGTAAAGCATCGGGGGGTAAAGGCGAAAGTGTAAAGGATTCGCAGGAAAGCGGAAATTCAGGGAATCCTTAAAAATCTTAATACTTTTTTCTTTGCACTTTAATCATAAACCCTGAATGGTTGAGGGAGCTACTTCTATCCATACCCTGGCCATTATGGGAAACAGGTATTTTTCCAAAATACTATTGTAAAATATAATTAGCTGAATGAAAGTTACACAATAGAAATATAGAGTGCGGAAGAAATATAGAATGCAGAAGTTTTAGGGCTAAGTTAAATATGTGCTTTTACAGGGACAATATTGCATAAAGTCACTAAATATGAAACTTTTTTTGCAATTTGGAGTTTTAGGATTCGGTGTGGGATAAAGGCAAAAGAATCGTCAATTCTAAAGAATTATAATCAAATATGCGGAACAATTTTTAGCTCCGGAATTTTGAAGACAAAACCACAACCAGGATATTTTAATTATTGATTAAATCTCTTATCAAGGCTTTAAAAATGAAAATTTACGTTAATATTTTTGTTCTGATTCTGGCATTTTATGTACCATCAAAAACCCAGCAAGTTTTACCAATAATGGATGGAAAGATGGAAATCAAAAAGCTGACCAGCCTGATCGACCCTTCTTTACAAAAGGAATTGGAGAAAGAATTAAATTCTGTTCCAAAGTGGAAAAAATTAATTGATCAAAAGAAAATGGCAGTTGGGTTAATTGACTTAAGAAATGTCCAGAGTCCTAAATACGGTATGGTCAATGGCAATCACATGATGTATGCCGCAAGTTTGCCTAAAATAGCTATTTTATTAGCTGCGATGGATGCATTTGAAAGTGGTGATCTTATAGAAACACCTGAAATTAAAAGTGACTTATCACTGATGATCAGTCATTCGAATAATCAGGCAGCAACAAGAATGATCGACCGTCTGAGTTTCGAAAAAATAGAAGAGGTCCTGACGGATGATCGTTACAAGTTATACGATGAAGATTATGGAGGATTATGGGTTGGCAAACGATATGCAACCGGTGGGGATACCCACAGGGAACCCCTCCAACAATTTAGCCATGCTGCCACCGCCAATCAGGTCTGTCGATTCTACTATCTGCTGGCATATGGGAAACTGGTTAATCCCAGCAGGTCAAAGCAAATGCTTAAAATTATGGAAGATCCGGCACTCCACCATAAATTTGTAAATACGCTGGACGAGGTGGCTCCTAAAGCACGGCTGTTCAGGAAATCCGGTTCATGGAGATCATTTCATTCAGATTCTGTTTTGGTTTGGGGAAAAGACCCAAAAAGAAGATATGTTTTAGTAGCCCTTATTGATGATGAAAATGGTGAACAAATCATTAGAAAATTGGTAAGGCCCATCGAAAGAGTCTTGAATAAAAGTTCAAAATAAGCTTAAAATCATGTTTTAGCTGGTTTAGGTGGACTTCAAATAAATTACATACCTTTAATGTAATGTAGAAAAGCAGGATCAAAACGGGATTTGTTAGATTTGAAGATAATTGTTTAATGGAAAGACCTTAGCGACAAAATGTAAATGCGGTATTAATGTTGAATAAAAAAAATCTTAATAAATATGTTCTTTCGATCATCGACATAAAAGAAGATGAATTGAAAAAAACACTTTTATTACAATTGAATATTTTTATTTTGATCAGCACTTTACTGATCGTAAAGCCAACCATCAATTCTCTTTTTCTTTCAGAGTTATCCGCAGATGCATTGCCAATTGGTTACGTTTTAACTGCATTTTTTGCAATAATTGGCTTTTATTTTTACAATAGATTACTTGAAAAATATCCACTAAATAAAATTATTGAAGGAACTATAGTTGGCTCAATAATTTCATTAATCATATTTGGTATTGCTTTTATTTTAAAGCTTGCAAATGGATATGTTCTGTACATCCCATATATATGGGTTGCGATTTTTGGACTACTATCGGCCTCGCAGTTCTGGATCCTGGCCAATCTCGTATATAATATTCGCTCTGCAAAACGGGTCTTTGGCTTTATCGGTGCAGGGGCCATTGCCGGTGGAATTTTTGGAGGGTATCTGACCTCACTACTCACTACTTTTTTAGATACAGAGATCTTACTTTTTGTTTCTGCATTTTTATTGGTTTTTTGTCTGCCCATCACCCGTTATATCTGGAAAACTGAAGTCTTGAATCTGAATACATTTCAGATTTCGAAAAGAACGCCTTCAAAAGGAGAATCAGCATATTCCCTGATCAAACAATCAAAATTGTTGAAATTGATAGCTCTGGTGATCGGTTTGAGTGTTCTGATCGCCAAACTGATAGACTATCAATATAGTGATTATGCCGCCAGACTCATTACGGACCAGGAAGAATTAACCGCATTTTTTGGATTTTGGTTGTCGACATTAAGTGTAATCTCTCTATTGGTCCAATTGTTATTAACACAAAGAATTGTTGGAACTTTTGGGGTGGGCAAATCACTGTTGTGGCTTCCTTCAGGGATTTTGATCGGATCAACCTTATTGTTGTTTTTTCCTCAGTTATGGGTGATCGTGCTCATAAAAGTGATCGATGGGAGTCTGAAACAATCGGTAAACAAAGCGGCCACCGAATTACTTTCAATCCCTATACCGATCGACATAAAGAAGAAGACGAAGTCCTTTACGGAAGTGGTAGTGGATAGTATAGCAACCGGCATAGCGGGTCTGGTCTTGATATTTTTTGTAAATGGATTAAATATCTCATCCACCTTTATTAGCTTGATCAACATTATACTCATTTGTATTTGGCTGTACTTAATTTATCAATTGCGAATTGAATATGTCATTTCCTTTAAAAAACTAATTCAACCTGAGCAGGGCAGGGAAAACAGATCATCCAGGAAAGAAATTGAAATAACTTCAATCATCGGTTCTGTCATTAAAGTATTGAACAATGGCACGGATAGGCAAATTGTGCACATGCTCCATAAAACAATGGAAGTTAAAGATGAACGATTTTTTCCAGCCATTAAAAAACTGCTGAAACACGATTCATCAGTTGTCAGAACACTTGCGATCGACAATTTGTATTTTCTTCATACAGAAAACCTGTGTGAACAGATCGAATCTATGGTTTACGATGACGATCAGGCGGTGACCACCAGTGCCTTCCGGTATTTATTAAAAAAATACGATAAGGATCCATTAGTATTATTCAGTAAATATCTTGATACAGAGGACGAAACCATTTCAAATGCAGCACTTATCGGATTGTCCCTGGAACTTAGAAATAAAAGTAAACTTCAGAATTTATTTAATCTTGAAAAACGAATTGATCGGGTACTTTATCTTTTTGAAAAATCTACGGCTGAAGAATTTAAAAACAATAAAATGCAGGCGATTTTAGAGGCAATCGGAAACTCAAAGCTTGAGAGTCACTATTATGTCATCGTGCAACAATTATCTTCGAAATTCAAACACTTACAACAAGTGGCAATTTTGAGCGCTGCTCAAACCTTGGATCAGCAATTCATTCCTCAGATCGTTCCTTTTTTGAATGTTAAAGAAAGCCGAAAATTCGCTCAGGAGGCATTGTTAACTTATGGAATACCCATTATAGATATTTTTGAAAAACGGATCATTGAAGAAAGGTATGAGCCGGAAATTGCGATACAAATTATATTGGTTATTGAAAAATTTGCTTCCCAAAAGGCTATTAACACATTAATGAGGCTAACAGATGAAACCGAACATTCCATAAAAATTGAAGCAATTGAAGCTTTGAAAAGGATGAAATGGAAATATTCGGAACTGGTGATCAATGATCGGTATATCGTTGATAAAATTTTGGATGAATGTGAATTGTATCAAAATACACTTTCGGTAATTCATTCTCAAAAAGTAATTCAGCAAAACCTATTTCCCGCTGTTTCTACAAATGCCGAGTTGAAAGAGGCACAGTTGGGTTTATTGCAATTGCTTGAACAAAGACTTGACAGGCAATTGCAGCGTATTTTTAAGTTTCTAGGCGTCAAATATCCTCCTAATGACGTAGACCCCATTCTGGATATTATTTTGAAAGGGAAAGAGCAGCAACGCGTTTATGCAATTGAATTTTTAGATAATTTATTGGACAACCAATTAAGGAAAGAATTGATTCCCATAGCGGAATCTGCATTGATTGAAAGCAATTATGAAGAAAAAATAAAAAAACTGCATCTGAAATTATTCAATGAAGTTGAGTGTTACAATACCTTGTTGACTAGAAAAGATAACAGATTGAAACTTGCAGTTCTGTACCTGATAGAAAAAAGTGGTGATGATCAATACTGGCATTTGCTGGAATTAGTGAAAAATGACAGGAACATAATTGTTAAAAATAAGGCAAATGCTTTGCTCCAATTAAAAAATCGAGCACTTCAGCGTTAACACGGTACTTGATTTTAATATTACTTATTTTGGCAGGGATATTTTGAATGTTTTGGTAAATGGAATGTGTATGCTTTTTAAGCAGATTACCAAAAGACAAAATATTAATGTGCTTTTCTGAGCATAGATAGATTAATCTTACTTCCGTATACTAAAATAAAATCAACGATCAACCAGCATCCATGGATTGAAAGTTTAATTTCCCGTGAGATAAAACAACAGTTATTTTTTAATTATTTTATCGATGTTGCCAGCCAGATACATATGATCACTGGCTGAATTTTTACTCAACACATTAGACATTAATACAACAATGTACTTTTTATTGTCAGAATGTTCTATGATGGCTACGGAGTTCATGAAATTATTGACATTTCCCTTGTATTTTCCACAATTTTCATCTTTAGATTTATCACACTTATACAAACTTCCTGATTTGAAAAAGATGGATGCACTCTTCAGAGAAGGTGCTTGAGCATATCTGATCCTTTTGTCAGTAGTGTACATCAAGCGCTTTATTTCAAGACTGGATGCTTCATCTACAACCTTGCCTTGTTCCAGTTGAATTAAAAACTTGATCAATCCCAGCGGGCTTCCAATGCTTCCCCCTTTGCTACCAATAAATTTATCTGCTCCATTTGTAAAGAAGCTACCCAGACGCCATTCATTTTCACCGATCCCCAATTGCCGCAAAGGTTCGTTTATGAGCTTAACCCCCAGGTCGGTCAGTTCTTTTTTGGGTGTATTTTTAAAATAGGCATCTGCTCTTTCTTCGGTCAGGTCCGGGTAATCCTTACCGAATGCTTCCATTAATATCACCTCTCTCCATATAACACTCGCTGCGCCATTATTACTCACGGATATCATGTGGTCTGCCCATTCAAACAGGGAAAATACATCAGAAGCGACTACTTGCCTTTTCACTAATTGGTTGGTTTCGACATTGAAGATTGGTACCGTATGCTCATCCGTCAATCCCCATAATCCTGCTTTTACCTTCTTCGACTTTAATAATTCAATCCTTTTATCAAATGATTTTGGATACATTTTTTCCAATTGTGTAAACAAACCGTTAAGGATCGCCATTTTACCCACGCTGCCAGGTTGGTAACCAGCTTGTTCATTTCTGGCAGCATATCTTAAATTTTGCTCATCTGATATATCCAAAACAGCAATAGAATAATTCTTGTCAAGTCCATAGAACAGGTCATTGACTTCTTTATTAAATCTGGCATCTTTTATTAAAAACATGGCGGTGCTATCCATTTTCTTTGATAGCAGGTTTAGTTTAATGTCACCATATGATTTCATGGCCCCCTCCGGAAGTGGGTTGGCTTCTTTGATCACCCCACTTTTGATTCGTTCCAAACGCAATAAACGTTTAATTCCGGTACGCTCATACCCATTTATCGGATAGGGCGTATGAGCAACAAAAGAGAGGCTGATCAATGTAATAACAAGAAC
>Ga0102815_10001054_pt1 | contig 17526 bp, 15 predicted proteins | sample ColrivemetaGS759_FD_79113 | JGI IMG/M metagenome (GOLD analysis project Ga0102815, IMG submission 79113) | Estuarine microbial communities from the Columbia River estuary - Ebb tide ETM metaG S.759 | ecosystem: Environmental > Aquatic > Marine > Intertidal zone > Estuary | place: USA: Columbia...
TCCTGATAAATGACCTTCCCAAGAAATTCTTTCTTCAGTAGGAAAAATATACCATATCATTCCTCCATACAAAAAGACTACAATTAGAGATAGAGCTGTTAATCTGTAATATTTTCTAAAAATACCACTAAAAAAAATAAAACTGACTAATAGATAAACAATACCACTCGCTCCAATATGATATGATGGCCTCGCTATAAACCAGGTTAAAAGCCCTGTTAATACCAGTCCAAATAACAAAACTTTATTAGCTATTTTCCGATAGAAATAATATAAACTAACAAGCATAACAAATAATGGAATCGAATTATTAAATAAATGTTTTGTACTGCTGTGAATAAATGGGGATAAAAATATCCCTCTTAAACCCAATATACGCTGTGGATATACTCCATATTTATTAAAATTAAATCCAAATTTAATTTCAATAAAATAAATTAACCATAATATAAATATTATAAAAAATGGAAATGAAACTACACTCCTAGTATACTTAAAATTTTGATGCTCCATGGTTTCCTAAAATATCAAATATAAGTCCAAATTATATTAAACTGAAATATTGACAGCAACAATATAATAGCGTTCATTAATTTATTATTTTTACATTATGAATGAGCCTTTAGCTGAAAGAATACGCCCTAAAACTTTAGATGACTTTATTAGTCAGCAACATTTAGTTGGTAAAAATGGAGCGTTAACTCAGCATATTAAGCGCGGAATTATTCCATCACTTATATTTTGGGGGCCTCCAGGAATTGGAAAAACTACTCTTGCTAATATAATTGCTCAAGAATCCAAAAGACCATTTTATACTTTAAGTGCAATAAGTTCAGGTGTTAAGGACGTTAGAGATGTTATTGCCAAAGCAAAACAAAGTGGTGGTTTGTTTACAACTAAAAACCCAATATTATTTATTGATGAAATTCATAGGTTTAGCAAATCTCAACAAGATTCGTTACTTGGTGCAGTAGAAAAAGGTTGGGTAACGTTAATTGGTGCTACAACTGAAAATCCGAGTTTTGAGGTTATTCCTGCCCTCCTATCTAGATGCCAAGTTTACATTTTAAATTCATTTAGCAAAACTGATTTGGAAGAATTATTGGAGCGCGCATTGTATGAAGACACCTCAATTTCAAAAAAGAAAATTGAAATAAAAGAAACAGAAGCTTTGTTTAGAGTTTCAGGTGGGGATGCAAGAAAATTATTGAATATTTTTGAATTGGTTGTTAATTCAGAAGATGAACCTATTACTATTACTAATAGTCTAGTACTATCCAAAATTCAAAAAAACACAGTTTTATATGATAAAACTGGTGAGCAACATTACGATATAATTTCAGCTTTTATAAAATCGATAAGAGGAAGTGATCCTAACGGTGCAGTTTATTGGCTTGCCAGAATGATTGAAGGCGGTGAAGATGCTAAATTTATTGCGAGACGTTTACTTATATTAGCTTCAGAAGACATTGGAAATGCAAACCCAACTGCATTAATAATGGCAAATAATACCTTTCAGGCTGTAAATACTATTGGATTTCCTGAATCACGGATTATATTGAGCCAATGTGCGGTTTATTTAGCAAGCTCTCCTAAAAGCAATGCTAGCTATGAAGCCATTGGAAAGGCGCAAGCGTTAGTTAATGAAACTGGTGACTTATCTGTACCATTGCATTTAAGAAACGCTCCTACAAAGCTAATGAAAGAATTAGATTATGGTAAAGAATATAAATATGCTCATAACTACGAAAATAATTTTGCAGAGCAAGAATTTTTACCTGATGAAATAAAAAATACAAAATTATTTGACCCAGGAAAAAATCCAAGGGAAAATAGTTTAAGAGAATTTTTAAAAAATAGATGGAAAAATAAATATAATTATTAATCTACTCTTTTATACACCTTTAAACCATTTTCAGAATCTACAATTAAATTTCCATCAACATCAATCTCTAATAATTGTGGCTGTTTGAATGCTGCCCATTTTATAATATAAATAGTAGGTTTTGAAGTTTTGTAAATAGTAGCAAACTCAAAATTTTCATCACCTCGAACAACAACATAATCTTCTCCTTTTTTTGAAATCGAACTTTTGCCCCAATTTTCAAAAGAATAATCTCCTTCAATAGATTTTGCTTCTTGTTCCATAGAATTTACAGTTGATTTCATAATTATATCATTATCAACTTCTTTAGATATAATAACCTCTTTTGCAGATTCAACTTCTTCGTTTTCTATCAGTACTTCTTTTTTAGGCAGCTCTATTTTTTGCTCTGGAAGCTTTTTCTCATCAACAACATGTGGTTCCTTTTCCTGTACAGTATTTATCATATCATCTTCCATTAGAGAAACATTATTATTTTCTATAACTACATCTGAGGCATATATATAATCTAATGCTTCAATTTCTTCAAACGCGTTTCTTATGGCTTCTTGATAAGCTTTTTGGTAATCTTTTACTTTTGATTTTGCTTCATTGGTAATAAAAATAGTTCTGTTGTAACAATCAACTAATTCAATATTTACCTTAGTATTTAGCATTCCTGAATAATTATTAATAATTGCAGTTAAGGCTGAACACCTATTTTTAGCTAAATCTTCAGGAAATTGATCATCTACAAATAATGTGGTAAAACCTGCTCTTTCAAATAAAAATTTGGTTAAAGAGTTTATTTGATATTTATCAGGCTCTTTTTGAAAGTCATATTGTTTTGGGATCAGTACATACTGGTATGCATTAATGCTATTCTGGGCTAGGACTGTTCCTAAAGGAAATATTAATAAGCATACAACAATAATTATTTTATTCATAATATTTTTTTAAAGGTATTTTTTTATTTCACTTAATAAATTTACAGATTTTATACTTTCTGAAACTGGTTCTTTATTGAAATTACAGAATATAACATCTAAACCTACATTTTTAGCTCCCATTATATCTGCCTCCCAATTATCACCAATCATAATAGATTCGTTTGATAATGCATTTGCCTTATTTAAAGCATAATTAAAAATATGAGGGTTTGGTTTTTTTACACCTGCTTCTTCTGAAGTGATAATCTTACTAAAATACTTAGATAATCCCGAGTTTTCTATTTTTTTAAATTGGACCTCATTAAAACCATTGGTAATAATATGCATTTTATAATTTGGATGTAAATAATCTAAAATTTCAAAAGCTCCCTCAAAAAGATAGTTATTTGAAGGTAAAAATTCAATATAATCAACAGATAAAAAATCAATCAATTCGTTAGTTGCATTGTATTTTATTTTTGAAAATGTATCTTTTAATCTCCCAACTCTTAAATCTTCCTTAGTAATTCTCTCCTCACGGTACAACTTCCAATAAGTTTGGTTTATGTCTTTATAGTAATTTAAAAATTTTACTACTTCAACATTTACATTATGCTTTTTAAAAATAGTAGTAAAAGCTATGTCAGAATTTTTTTCAAAATCCCAAAGTGTATGATCTAAGTCGAAAAATATGTGGTTTATTTTCATCTGTTAAAAATATGAATATAATTAGTACTAAAAAACCTATTTTAGCATTTATATTGAGATACAACAATTGCATAAAAAACTTCACATATTATTTTTAAGTGGATGGTACCCTTCTCGAGTATCTCCTAGCAATGGAGATTTTGTTCAAAGACATGCAGAAGCAGTTGCTACAGTGCAAAATGTAACATTAATTCATGTAATTACAGATAAAAATATAAAAAGAAAAGAATGCTCCACTACACTAATAAATAATGTTTTAACCAAAATTATATACATTCCCCGAACCTCAAACCCGATTTCAAAATTTATTTCATTTTTTAAGACTTATTTAAGCGAAATAAATAAAATTGGAGATTTTGACTTAGTTCATTTAAACATTACTTACCCTGTAGGAATAATAGCCTTATATTTAAAAATATTTAAAAATAAACCTTTTATCATTTCTGAGCATTGGAGCGGTTATCAAAAACCCAAAAATAAATCAATTAGTTTTTATCAAAAAATAGTAACAAAACGAGTTGTAAAAAACGCTTCTTTTGTTTGCCCAGTTTCTAAACATTTACAAAAAGAAATGGAGAATTTTGGTTTAAAAGGCAGTTATGTTCCAGTTCCTAATGTTGTTGATACTTCAAAATTTAATATTTCTTTGAATATACCAGAAAACTTTACAATTACACATGTTTCCGGGATGAATAATGAAATTAAAAATATTGATGGGATTATTAATATTATTTCAAAATTACAAGGTAAAATTCCGAATCTAAAGTTTAATCTAATCGGATATAACTCTAATAAATATGAATTAAAAGTTAAAAAATTAAACATTAAAAACATCCATATTATCGATCAAATTTCAAATATTGAAGTCGCAGATTATCTTAAAAAGACTAATGTTTTTATCATTTTTAGCAACTATGAAAACCTTCCCTGCGTAATTTTAGAGGCATTTGCCAGTGGTGTCCCAGTTGTTTCAACTAATGTTGGTGGAATAAGTGAATATTTTCCAGAAAATTTCGGTTATTTAACAACTCCCAAAGATGAAATTGAATTTGAAAAAGCAATTTTAAAAATTTATAATAAAAAACTTAATTTTGATAAGAAGTTAATGCACAATTATGCTAAAAAAAACTTTGGGATTAAAACAATTGCAAACTCATTTTCAAAAAAATATTATAAGGCTTTAAATAATTAATTTTAATTACGTAAAAACCACATCACCATCTCCAGATTGTATTACTCCATTTTTAATTTGAGGAAATTCTTTTTTTAACTCTTTGGTGATAAAATATTTTTGAGTGAATTTTTTACTTTTTATTCTAAAATATTCTTGACTTAAAAAAGCATCGTTTAAAGTGTCATTGAATATAGTTACATAATTTATTTTTTGAGATACGCATTTATTTACAATTTCAATAATCAACGTATCAATTACCTTAGGACAAGCATATATATATGGCACTTTCAAATACTCATCTCTAATACTAATTAAATAAAGCCCAACAATTTTACCTGTATTTAATTCATAAATTTTATACCAATCAGATTCAAATTTATTAGCAAAAGATGAAAAATAATATTTTTTTGATTTTTCTTTTGTTTCAGCATCAGTCTTTACCCAAGGGTAATTAGCTATCCATTCAAACTCTTGTTTTTCTCTTGAAAATAATTCTTTTTCTTTAAAAGCTTTTACAAATCCTTCCATATCCTCTGTCCATTTATCAGTGCTCTCAAATATATATAAATCGGTTTTTTTAATTTTTAAAAATTTAAATCGAAAATCAAAAATGGAATTCATTAAAGAATCTATAATACCTAGTAAAAATTTACTCTTTTTAAATAAAATATGTTTTGGAGGTAATAGTTCTTTAAAACTAAATCTAATATAGTGCCTATAGCCTTCAACAGCATTTAATAGTTGGAACTTTCTGGTCTTATCATATACCGCTTTTGATTCTAAAGCATAATTGGTGTACATTACCTTTCCGTTCCAATCTTTAAATACTTCATTAAACAACGAAGATGAAATACCTTTCCTTCTATATTTATAATGCGTCCAAGTTCCGCTTAACCATCCGAATTTAATTCTCCTATTATCAATTTTAAAGGTATCTGCAAATACACTTTTATAAGCTACTAATTCATTTTTAATAAATCCTAAATAAAGAACAACATCACTATTATGTGCATTTGGATTTCGAATATAAGAAATTGCTCTAAGTTCTGAAATTGGTTTATTTTCAAAACTTAAAAATTCATTAGACTTCATAAAAGTATCCAGATCTTCTAATATAATTTTCTTAATGCTAAACATTTTATCTTTTCATTATACTTTTACCTAATGGTATTTTTAAAAAATACTTTAAATATTCTTTTATTAAATAAAGTTTTGTATTCTTTCCAAAATTTTCAAAAGAAATACGTTGTAAATTGTTTTTAATTACGTCTTTTTTTATTCCAGATGTTCCAAAACTTATATCCATATTTTCACTTGCCATTTTTTTAAAAAACGTTTTTTGCACACCAAAATCAGCAAAAGGAAACGAAAAAGCTTTAAAATCTTGCTTTAATTCATTTTCAATCCAATTTAAACTATCAACAGTTTGCTTAATTTGAACTTCTAGTGGTAATTTATAATAAAAAGGATGATTTGTAGAATGAGCACCAAAAGTTATGTCTTGGGAAACCAACTCATTAATTTGAGTTTTAGAAAGGTATGGCTGCTCACTATTTAAAAAATCAGAAAAATTAAAATTTAGTATTTTAGCTAACTCATCTAAAATTTGTTTATTTTCATATTCGATCCTTAATAAAAATTCTGAAACCTCAATATTAGAAAACTTATTTTGTTTTAAGAATTGATGGTAAATATTTTTAATTTCTGTATTAGAATAAATATAGTTCTCAAGCAATAAACTTGCTTTATATCTATAAAACAAAGCTTTATTATCAACAAAATCTGTATTTAAAAAAACAGTAGCAGGAATTTTTCTTTTTTTCAAAATAGGCGCTACAATTTCATAAAAATTCGATAAACCATCATCAAAAGTTAAATGAAAATAATTTTGATTTATACTTTCTCCCGATTTCACAAATCCCAACAATTGTTTCAAAGAAATAGGTTTATAAAATTTCAACAAAACATCTAAATCTTTTTCAAAATCAGAAATGTTTCTAGGCAGGTATAAATGTTTAGTAAAAACAGGAACAGCATCTGAAACTACATGATAAAATGGAATTAAAATTCGCTGCTTCGATTTAATTATTAGTTTATTTAATAGTATTGATGTAATTTTTTCTATCAATTTTTAAAACTAAAATAGTTAATTTGTTTTGCTCCAAAACTTCTAAAAAATTTCGCAACTCCAGGAATCATGGAACCTTCAAAATCGAAAATTTCATTTTCAGTAATATGCTCCTGAATTATTGTATCAAATAATAAAGAAATTCCTCCATATATTTTACCTTTTTCTGTATTGGCTGAAAATAAATGAATTAATCTTTTATTATAATTTATTAAAAATGAAGCACTCACCAATTCCTCCTTCAAATAGGTTCCATAAATAAACCCCAAGTTTCTAGATGTTAATTCTAGAATTAATTTTTCTAGTTTATTTAAATTTCTGATTGATATTTTATGATTAACACTCACTTTTTTTAAGGAAATTAGATTTTGCAAACTAACACCTTTTATAACTTTAAGATCTGATTTTTTTGCTTTACTAATATTTCTTTTTAGATTTTTTGAATAGTTTTCTTTAATAAAATCATACGTATCAATAAGGCTTAATTCAAAATTTATTTTTCCATTAATCTTATTTTTAATCACATCAATAGTATCGAAATTAAATGCATTAAAATTATAAGACCTTGGTTTCATATTTAAAAAACTGAGAATAAAAAATTCAAATTGCTCTTTATAAATTTCAAAATTTGAAAAGATACCCAATTGTTGACAAAATGGTGGTTGGTCAATTTTATTTAAAAAGAAATTTCTTTTTCGCTTTAAAAAAGGCAACGGCATTACAGCCTCATAATCATTTAAAACAAGAACATCCCAATTATCTGCAACAATATTTAAATACCAACTGAATGCATAAATTCTGGAATTTAGAGATGATTTAATACAGTTATCATACTTTTCAATATCAATTTCATTATTCTTTAAATATTGGATCATACATTAATCTATAACCATTATTTTATAAATTGAATTCCATCCGCGCCATTTATAGTTTTCACTTAAAGTTTCATTATGAAATAAACTAATAAAAGTACCATTTACCATTTTCACTTCATTTTTTAGTTCTAAAATTTTAGCTAAACTTTCTTCATTAGAAAGTTTCATATAGTCTTTTAATGAAACATCCATAAAAGCAAATGGAAATAATTTTAATGGGGTTTGAATTTCAAAATCTAAATCGTAAAAATAAAAAGGTGTGCATGTGCTTGCTCTAAATCCAACATATTTTGCATAACCCATAGTATAATCCTCTTCAATATCTAAATCGATTAAATTTTGATAAGTTTCAGGAATTTTTAATCTTAAATAATGTTGTCTCGAAAAAACAATTGGAGTATTTACTATGCTCTCTAAACGTAATTTTTCCTTTTTCAATTTTTCATCATTTTTTATTGAAAAATATGATGGATGTAATCCAATTTTGGCGTAATCAGCAACTGATTTTATTAATGATTTAAATTTGTTGTTAAAGAAAGAAATGTTTTTATCAAAAGTAGTATAATCTCCTATTAAAAAGAAAAACAACGTTTTAACCTTGTGCTCTTTTTGTATTTTTAAAATATCAGCATATGTATCATATTGATCTTCCTTAAAATTTAAATTGGTTAATAATCGATACCATAAATTAACAAACCTAAAATGGATTATATCATTTATATAACCACCAATAGACCTAACAATTCCTTTATGTTTAAAGGCAAAAGCAGTATCAACATCTATTGTTGAAATTAATTGAAATTCTCCTTCTTTAAAAGTATAATTAGGGAATTTTTCTTTTAATATTTCTAAAAACATATAAGCCCAAATATCTACAACAGGTTTTTCTAAAAAGTCGTTTTTATGTGCCAAACTCTCATTTGCTGGAAAGCGTTCGTGTATATCTTGTACATGTGGTAAATATTCTTCATATCTACTAATTAAATAAAAACTCGCTGCAAAAATATCAAATGGAATACTTGAAACTTCACCGGCTGGAAAAAAACAAGGTACTTCCTCCCAGTTTGAAATTTTAATATCAATATCGTTTATCCCTTGTTCAAATAATAAATCGTGACTTCGTATGAAAAATTCTGAACCTAAAGGATTTTTTGAATAGGTAATTTTAGGTCCACTATGAGCAACAAACTCATCAACTTTTGTAGAAAAAGTTACTGGAATTTGTAATATTCTAACAAAAAAATGCTTAAAAATATAATTAAGCCTTGGAGTAATTTTATGCGTATAAACTAAAAGCATTTATAAATTTTTGTTTTTTAGTTATTTGTTCATTGCATTTTCGCTTTTCAATTTCTCACTATTAGTTCATTATTAATGATTTATATGAGTCACATTAAATTTTCATCGGCAAAGCTAAAATACGCATTTTCAGTTATAATTAAATGATCTAACACTTTTATATCTAGGGTTTCTCCAGCACTTTTTAATTTACTTGTAATTAACTTATCTGCATTACTGGGTTGCAATTTTCCAGATGGATGATTGTGGCATAAAATTATTCCTGTGGAAAACAACTCTATAGCCTTTTTAAACACCAATCTGACATCTACTAAAGTGCCCGTTAAGCCTCCTTTACTTGATTGCTCCTTAAATAATACTTTATTAGAATTATTTAAATAAATAATCCAAAATTCTTCGTGTTGAAGCTCTCCAATTATTGGTTGCATAATATTGAAAACTTCCTGGCTACTTGTTATTTTTGATAATTCAAGTGCATCTTCTAATCTTCTTCTTCTCCCAAGTTCTAAAGCAGTTATTATTGAAATTGCTTTCGCTTCACCAATCCCTTTAAATTTTTGCAAATCTAAAACGGATAGTTTACCTAGCTTATTTATATTATTATCTATCGATTTTAAAATTCTTTTTGATAAATCAACTGCACTTTCACTTCTACTTCCTGAACCAATTAAAATGGCAATCAATTCAGCATCTGACAAAGCTGATTTTCCCTTTAATTGTAATTTTTCCCTTGGTCTGTCGTCTTCCGCCCAAGACTTTATTGAAAACGATTTATTTTCATAATTCATAACGCATTTTTTTCAAATATAAAATATTTTTTTATAAGTTAATTTTTAAATTAAGGCTTCAAATTAACATTTCAATAATCAAAAATTATTGTTTATATAATTCAGCAATTATGTTGCTAAATTGAATCCAATAAAAAAAATCATTTTTTTCAAATAAGTATAATATCTTTGTAGCAAATAAATTAAGTAAATGAAAATTATTATTGCTGGTGCTGGAGATGTAGGTTTCCATTTGGCTAAGCTTCTTTCATATGAATCTCAAGATATCTATTTAATTGATACTGATCCAGAAAAACTAGAATACGCAAGCAGCCATATTGATGTTATTACAAAAAAAGGTGATGCCACTTCAATTAAACTTTTAAAGGAAGTTAACATTGACAAGGCTGATATTTTTTTAGCCGTAACCGAATCACAAAACACTAATTTTACTATTGCCGTTTTAGCAAAAAAATTAGGCGCAAAAAAAACTATTGCAAGAATTTCAAATCATGAGTTTAGTAGAAATACTGATATTGATTTTGCTGAAATTGGTATTGATAATATGATTTCCCCAGGTGAATTAGCGGCCGACGAAATTAAAATGCTCCTTAATCAATCAGCTTTTAATGATACTATTCCATTTGAAAATGGGACCTTAAATATTTTAGGAAGTACCCTTGAATATAATTCACCATTAATAAACTTAACCGTACAAGAAGCTAGAGAAAAATTTTCTTATGTAGATTTTATTACTATTGCCATAAAACCTGAAAAAAGTAACGAAACTATTATTCCGAGAGGAAATACCGTATATCAGCCAGATGACCAAATTTATTTTTCAGCTCCAAAAGAAAGCATTAAAGATCTTTACAAATTAATGGGTAAAACTGAGTTTGGAGTAAAAGATGTAATGATTTTAGGCGGTGGAAAAATTGGAGTAAAAGCAGCCAGAAGTTTGTGTGACAACAAATTCAACATAAAATTAATTGAAATAGATAAAGAACGTGCAAAGGAAATAGCCGAGAAAATACCAAGTGCTTTAGTAATAAAAGGAGACGGGCGTAATGTTGAGCTTTTAGAAGAAGAAAACATTTCTGAAATGGATGCATTTGTCGCAGTTACTGGAAACTCTGAAACTAATATCATGTCGTGTTTGGTTGCAAAATCTAAAGGCGTTAAAAAAACAATTGCACTGGTAGAAAATATGGATTATATCAATATTTCTCAAACCATTGGAATTGACACACTTATAAATAAAAAATTATTAGCTGCAAGTGCCATTTTTAAACATGTTAGAAAAGGTGATGTATTAAAACTTGCCAACTTACATAATGTTGATGCGGAAGTTTTAGAATTTAGAGTGAAAGAAAACTCTGCTGTTACAAAAAAATTAGTAAAAGACATTAACATTACCAAACAAGCTGTTTTTGGAGGCGTAATAAGAAATGGTATTGCTCATATGACTTTTGGAAACTTTCAAATTTTAGCTGGAGATAAGGCCGTTGTTTTCTGTTTACCAGAAGCCATTCATAAAGTAGAAAAATTGTTCAACTAATTTATGAAAGGACTTAACATAAAAATCATAATTAGTTTTTTAGGATTAACCTCTATGTTAAATGGAATATTTATGCTTTTTGCAGTTCCTTTCAGCATGTATTATGGAGAATCTGAAAAATGGGGAATATTACAAGCTGGATTGCTAACTATCTTTATCGGTTTTTTTCTTTGGTTTTTTAATAGAAAGGCCAAAAAAAATCTTGGAAAAAAAGAAGGGTATTTAATAGTAACTTTAGGATGGTTAATGCTTTCTTTTACAGGAACTTTACCATATGTTTTTACCAATAGTATTCCAATATACACAAATGCTTTTTTTGAAACAATTTCAGGATATTCTACCACTGGGTCTTCCATTTTAACCGATATAGAATCAATGCCAAAAGGGATTTTATTTTGGCGAAGTGCAACGCATTGGATTGGTGGAATGGGAATTATTGTTTTAACAGTTGCGATTTTACCTTTATTAGGAATTGGAGGTATGCAGTTATTTATGGCAGAAGCTCCTGGTCCATCAGCCGATAAAATGCATCCAAGAATTACTGAAACAGCTAAAAGGCTTTGGTTAATTTATTTTATATTAACGTTTACTGAATTTTTTCTTTTAAAAATTGCTGGAATGACTTGGTTTGATGCTATTAACCATGCAATGGCAACTATGAGTACCGGTGGTTTTTCAACAAAAAATGCCAGTGTTGCTCATTATGATGCTTTCCCAATTATTCAATATATCATAATTGTTTTTATGTTTATTGCCGGTGCAAATTTTGTGCTCACATATTTTGCTTTAAAAGGAAAAATTAGAAAAGTTTTTAAAAGTGAAGAGTTTAAATATTATTTTTTCGGAATAATTGGAATTAGCTTATTAATTACTTTTTTAATTGTAAATTTTCAAGATGTAAATTTGCAAACTAGCTTACAACATACTTATCCATTGGGAGAAACAGAAAATGCTTTTAGACATGCTACGTTTTCCGTAGTTTCTGTTTTAACTACTACTGGCTTTGTATCTGCCGATTTTACCATGTGGAATTCTATGATTACAGCAATAATGTTTTCCCTATTTTTCATTGGTGGCTCTGCAGGATCAACAAGTGGTGGTATTAAAGTTGTTCGTCATATTGTAATGATAAAAAGTAGTTTTTACGAATTTAAAAAATTACTACATCCCAATGCAATTATACCTGTAAGATATGATGGTGGTAGCGTTCCTAAAACTATTATTTACAACATCCTATCCTTTTTTGTATTGTATATGCTCATTTTTATTGTAAGCTCAATGCTTTTAACTTTTTTTGGATTAGATTTTCAATCTGCATTAGGTGCTGCAGCTTCTTCATTAGGTAATATTGGTCCGGCAATTGGCTCAGTTAGTCCAGTTGATAATTTTAATCATTTATCAATTCCTGCAAAATGGTTTTGTTCTTTATTAATGCTAATTGGTAGACTTGAATTATTTACAGTTTTAATATTACTAACACCTTTCTTTTGGAGGAAAAATTAAAATCCTAAATTTATTTTAATAACGGACAACCACAATTTCTACAAATGTGTTCATCAATCTCGTGCATAAAAGCACAGGCATTGCAAAAAATAATATCATCATTTGATTTATCAAATTTCTCATAAGATCTTAATTTGCCGTGATAACGAACCTTTTCACCAATTTTATAATAATTATACAAAGTAGCATCATTCTCTGATCTAATTTCATGTTTTTGATGTTTTTGATCTTCTATATACACCGCAAAATCGGTGCTTTTTTCTTTTTCAATAATTTCTTTTTCTATTACTTCTCCATCCCAAGTTGCTTCTTTCTTTATGGATAACGCAGCATAAACACCAATTAAAAAAAACATTCCACCAATTCCTAAACCAATGTATAGGGCTTCAGGATTCTCCATTTCATTACTTACTTCACCATATATATAAAATGCTACAATGGCTATAATTGCCAAAGCAAAACCAAACTGGTATCTATAATCTTTGGTGTTTTTTAAATACTTATCAAATCTGGGATCGTGAATTTTTAGTGAGTAAGCCATAACATATCATATTAAAATTACTTTTTATTTAACACTGCTACCAATGGAGTTAGGTCTATCCATTCTGAAGCAGGAATATTCAATTCTTCTGTGTTTGTAAAAGTCCTATCGGTATAATAATATTTTATATATAAACCATAAAAAGGCTCTTTTATCACTTTAACTTTTTTAATGCCTGATAATGGAAAATCCCAATTATGAAAAAACCCATTGATGTAGGCAAAATTCTTTCCTATTAAAATTTTTCCATCGTTTTTTAAATTTTGATTTCTATAATAATAAGGCATTCCAAAAGCAAAAAAGGAAACAAAAACCAACAAACCAATAAGTGCTAAAAACATAAATAATTTACCTTCATCTATCACCAAAATAAATATACCAAAAATCACTATAGCCAAAACAGAAATAACTATAAGTAAACCCATATTTTTTGATTTTTCATTACTATATAAAAAATTTACGTAATTGCGTTTTTCATTATCAGTTAAAGTCCAAGCTGCAATTAAATTTTCTCCTGATAATAAAGATTGTAATTTTTTTTCTCTACTTCTAAACATAAAAGCTATCACTAAAGACATTAATAAAAAGAAAATTGAAATCATTACTATTGCTGGATGAATCGGTAACGCATCAAAATCCATAATGGCAACTAGTATTACTGATCCAAAAAAGATTGCTGAATATATCGCTTTTTTAAAAATACCTGTTTGATTGTTTTTAAGTGTAATTGCATTATTTAGTTTCTTTAATTCAGTTGAAGTTAAATCATTTGGAAGTTCTGAAACTGGTAATTGCTCCTTTTTTTCTGTAGTTTTATTTTCATTATTTCCATCCATAATTTTAGTACCACAGTTGGTACAAAACTTTGCTCCTTCAGTTAATTTAGCGCCACAATTTGTACAAAATTTCATATTAATTATTTTTTATTAAATACCAACTAGTTTTAGTGAGCGTACTAAAAAACACCAATTTAGTTTCTTCCTCATAAAGGTGCACCTCAAAATCTCCTTTAACTTCTCTTAATTCTACCATTGCTTGGTAATTATTAGCTCCAAATGGGGTTATTTTAGCGTCAAATAAATCGTTCTCATCATTTCCAATAACTATATCTCCTTTTTTAACAAAAACTATATAAGCACCTTTATCACCTAATATAACACCTGTTGGATCGTACCACTTCCCTTCTATTTTATTTAATTGTTCTGAAACGGAAAATGGTTTTTCAATAGTCTCTTCTTCAAACAAAAATGATTTCCCTATAAAAAAAAGGATTGTTAACATCACAATTCCTATCAACACCTTTGCAATACGAAGCCCTTTATTATGTTGATTTAAACTTTCTTCAATAAGAATAGCGTCATTTTTTTCAATATCATTTTGGCTGTGATTAAAATCATCAACCGGAGTTCCACAATTTGTGCAAAATTTTGTTTCTTGACTGATTTCTGCTCCGCAATTTTGACAGTTCTTCATAATTAAATTTTATTATTTCCCATTTTATATAATTTATACAACCATAGAATAAAAACTTCTCAACAAAGATCTGGCTTTAACTACTTTGGTTTGAAAAATGTAATAGCACTACCTGCAAATTGATTACCAGCGGTATTAGATGAAGTCCTAATTACGCGTAACCTATGAGAACTATCAAAGTAAATCATGCTTATATACCCCACTGCATCAACATCCTGATCTGAATCAGGATCATCAGGAATTGTTGCCGATACAGATGTATAATCTAGTCGATATTCATTTGCCTCCATAACCCCATCTCTTTTATAAAAGGAAGTTGTTCCATGAAATGTTAATATCCAGTCCTCATAATTAACGACAACACTATTTCCAGATACATTTACTGTATAAAAGGTCTCACCTCCTTCATTCGCTCCTCTATAATCCCAAGTACCGAAAATTTGGCTTATGGATCCACTATTGTTCTTTCCTACCTGAATTGTTATTTTATTGGAACCTATAAGTTTTGTTCCATCATAAACAGATACCTTAACCATATAACTACCAGGTTTACTAAATCGATGATATTCATAGCTTTCTCCTTTATTAATTATAAATCCATCACCAAAATCCCATTCATATCTGTAACTAGAATTATGTGGGTCTACATCAATAAATACAGATACGCCAGGTTCAACACTTGTTTTTTTTGCTTTTAAAGTAACATTAATTTTCTTTTTCACATCATCAATAATAAAATCATCAGAATAAACAGATATACCACCAAATTCAATTTCAGCATTTACCATCGTTTTTTCTATTACGTCTATTTTGCCAAAAAATTTCCCGTTTTCAGCATTAAAACTTAAGAACTTTGAAGCCCTCTTATTCCTAATTTGAACCGGTCCATTGTAATAAATTTTTTCTTTATACTCTTGATCAGTTGTATGAATTATTTCTCCAGAAATAGCACCATCTTCTTTGACCTCAGAAATAATAATCTTTAATTTTGGAATAAATAAATTAATTACATGTGCTCCAGCCAATTTTATGGTTGGAACAAGAACTTTAGCCTGCGAATACACACATTCTTTAGTAACTTCAGGATAGCTTTTGTAAATATTATACTTAGAAAAATATCCTAAATCTGTGCACATCAGTACCTTTTCGTTTATACCTTCTATTTTCTTTTTATAATATCCATCTTCATAATTATTTTTTGAAATTTTTGGGGATTTGTATTCGTATTTTGAATGGGTAATTTGTTTAATTGTTCTTCCAAAGCGATCCGTTCCAGAAATTGTTTCTTGAGTTAGGAAATTTTCGTTGGTAAATACTGCAAGTTCATGGGCTATTTCTTGGGCTGTTTTTGCATTTTCAAATTTAATTCCCAGTTTTGGCGGTACATCGCCCCTTTGAAACTCACTCAACGATTTTGGGTCAAGTATTTCTTCATAAGGATCAGGATTTCCAAAAACGGCTAGATATTTATTTGGAATTGAAGGATGCCCATCGTTTCTAACATGAGGAGGGCACCCATTATCGGCAATCATATGTAAGGTTTCTCCCAGGGAACGCCAAGCTCTTGCCATATATGTTTTTCTTTTTTCAGTGTTACTTTCCTCCAATGCACCTTTTATGTACTTTTTACCATGTTCCCAAGTGTAGGTATGTTCTAAAACTCCAAAGTTACCTTTAGTCCCTAATGCCCAATCAACTCCATTAGTATTTGGATTGGGAAACATAGATTGAAATAATGACATTATTTCTGAATTAACAGTATCAGTAAGATGTTGATACCCTTTAACTTGAGTAGGGTCGTAAAAATGTCTCAAGCTAGCAGGAACTTCAGGGACATCAGCAGAAAAGCCGCCGTGTTCAATCCATTCTCGTGGAGATAAAGTACGTTCCTTTTCGGTATACGTGCTATTCACACCAACAAATTCTAAATTACTCAATTGATCGCCTCTAAAATTATTGAGCTCTGAAGGATTTAAAAGTCCTGATTCAGTAATATAATTACCTTTCAACCTTGGCTCTTCGAAGTCAAATTTGTAGTTTTTTAATTTAGGATCCTGTAAAACTTCGGATTTCGTATTAGCTATAAATGACCTAAGTATATAACTATTTATGGTGGGATGGTTTTTTAAGTTTCCATAACCAAGTACAGAGAGCCCTAATATTATAAAAAGTACAACACCAAAAAATCTATTAATTTTGACTTTTTTCATAATTCTTTCTTTTTAAAAATGTAACAATTTCCAAGTTCCACTTCCATCATTAGCAAATTCAACAGTATGTTCATTACCTTCTTCATCTTTAAAAGAATACAAGGCATAAATTTTTGATGAATGAACAAGTTTTCGGTTTTTAAAGGCCTTAGAATATTCGTTCATGTAAGGCTGAATTTCTGAAAATGAACCCTTATACATTTTCAAGCTGGTGCTAGTGAGTAATTGTTTTAAACGAGTTGTGTCTGCATTGTAAAAAACACTTTCTACACTTTTAGTAATTTGACTAATATCGTTGCTTTCAATTACGGGGCTGTTGTTTGTATCTTCAGAAGAGTTATTTTTTTGAAAAATTGAAGAATTTTTTTCATCCGTAGCATCCTGATTACTTCCATTGTCTTCAATATCTACAATACCAGGTATATTAGTATCAATAATAGAATCTTTTTCATCATCGGGAAGATTCCAAATAATAACAATTCCAATTACTAAAATCA
>Ga0102815_10001055_pt1 | contig 17524 bp, 16 predicted proteins | sample ColrivemetaGS759_FD_79113 | JGI IMG/M metagenome (GOLD analysis project Ga0102815, IMG submission 79113) | Estuarine microbial communities from the Columbia River estuary - Ebb tide ETM metaG S.759 | ecosystem: Environmental > Aquatic > Marine > Intertidal zone > Estuary | place: USA: Columbia...
CATGTGATTGAAAACGATAAAAGAGCCTTCTTTTCCTTCTTTATATTTGTCCATTACATCCTGTATAGATTGAATGCCGTAAAACAAGCTGTAATCCGTTCGCATGATCTGCCCCACTTTCGCTTTTTTTATCCGGTCTTCAATCTCCACCATTTTGAACTCCCTTTGTGCCATGATAAAAACAAACACACCGATAAAACCAAGTGAAAACTGCCTGTAAACGATGGCGATGATAACAAATACCACGGCGATCACTCTTCCCGTGATGGATGCGATCCTGGTTGCCTTTATCCTTTCCATTTTCAGGGATAACAAGGACCTCAATATCCTGCCCCCATCCATAGGAAAAGCCGGAACCAGGTTAAAAGCAAACAGCATGAAGTTGAGAAAAAACAGATATACGACCAGTTCTGAGAAACTATCAATAATGATGAGATCCTCAAGCAGTTCTGAACTGGTTTGATCAATGGCAAAGTAGAGGTACAATCCACTGATTAACATCAGGGCCACATTGACCAGCGGTCCTGCGATGGCGATGAGAAATTCCTGAATGGGTTTTTGAGGCATACCCCGGAGTCTTGCTATTCCACCGATGGGTGTCAATAAAATATCCGTTGTTTTTATCCCATATTTTCTAGCGGTCAGCGCATGGCCATATTCATGAAGAACAACACAGGTAAAAAGAGAGATCACGGTCATGGCGAGCCAAAAATAGCCATGCAGACTGAGCTGGTCCTGAAAACCGATATACATGATCAGGATCACGGTAAACCCGAAGGTCCAGTGAATTTTAACAGGTATGCCTGCGAATGTTCCGATGTGGAATGACTGGGACCCGGGTCCTTTCATAATTGCCAGTTGCTTGATTAACGATTCAACATAAAATACCCGTCCAATGTTGCCATGAACGGGTATTTTACATTAAATTCTAATTCAATTTATGAATATAATTGTCCATTTATGATATTCCTGGAAATTACGATTTGCTGGATTTCAGAAGTACCCTCGTAAATCTGAGTGATCTTGGCATCCCGCATCAATCTTTCCACGTGATATTCTTTCACATAGCCATAGCCACCGTGAATCTGTACTGCTTCAACGGTATGTTTCATGGCCATTTCAGCGCAGAAGTATTTTGCCATACTGCTGCTGTGGTCATAATTCATGCCTTCATCCTTGTGCCAGGCAGATTTGAGAACGAGTAATCTTGCTGCCTCAATGTCTGTAGCCATATCCGCCAGCTTAAATGCGATGGCCTGATGCTTGAAAATAGGTTTTCCGAAAGCTTTACGTTCCTGCGCATACTGCGTGGAAAGTTCGAATGCACCCTGAGCGATTCCAAGTGCCTGAGAAGCGATTCCGATACGTCCGCCAGATAAGGTTTTCATAGCAAATTTAAATCCAAAGCCATCCTCCCCGATTCTGTTCTCCTTTGGCACCTTCACATCATTATACATGATGGTATGTGTATCAGAAGACCGGATACCTAATTTATCTTCTTTATTTCCTATAACGACGCCATCCCAGCTTTTTTCTACGATAAAAGCATTGATACCCCGATGTCCTTTTTCCGGATCCGTCTGAGCGATGACGATATGAATACTGGCACTATTACCATTCGTGATCCAGTTTTTTGTTCCATTTAGAAGATAATAATCTCCTTTGTCTTCTGCAGTTGTTTGCTGACTGGTAGCATCACTTCCTGCTTCAGGTTCTGAAAGACAAAATGCACCGATCCATTCGCCTGAACAAATTTTTGGCAGGTATTTCATTTTTTGTTCTTCATTTCCAAATTTTTCAATTCCCCAGCTAACCAGTGAATTGTTTACGGACATGATCACTGAACAGGAGTTATCCACCTTTGAAATCTCTTCCATAGCCAATACATATGAAATCGTATCCATACCCATTCCACCATATTTTGGGTCTGTCATCATACCCAAAAATCCCATTTCTGCCATTTGTTCGATCTCAGATTTAGGATAGATCATATCTCTGTCTCTGTCGATTACTCCTGGCTTTAGGATTTGCTGTGCAAAATCCCTGGCGGCATCCCTTACAGCGAGTTGTTCTTCTGTGAAATTAAAATTCATTTGATTAATTTTTGTTATGCCACAATGTACACAATTTTTAGAATTGTATAAAGTGATTGGCGGAATGAAATAGCTAAAAAAAATGCAAAAAAAAGGGTGAAAATAATTTCCACCCCTATATCTTAAACGCAAATGTTATTTGCAACGATTATACTCAAATACATCCTGACCAAAATTTGACCATTGTGCGATCTGTTTCTTTGGAATCATGTTTTCACATTCGCCGAAAAGCGCTATGAAATTATCTGAATAAGCGGAACCATCCAGTTTGAAAGCAGGGAAATTACCATCTTTCACATAGTAGCTGGAAACGGCAAACGCCTCTTTGTTGTTGCTGTTGTTTATGGCCACTAAATCATCAGTCAACCATGGATTCAGATAAATCTTGATCTTACTGCTGAATGAAGGATTCAATAACTGAAGCAACATCGGTCTTGTTTTACCTCGCATTTCCACATTAGCTAATTCAAAATAAACATAAGCTTCAGCGATCAGATGTTTTTTGAAATCTTTTGAATCCCAATCAGCACCATCGAGTTTATTATTTAGTCTGTCATTAACGGCAATATAAATATTCGAGATTTCATGTGGTCTGTATATTCTATCAGCCCCTTTGCTGTCTTTGATGGTAATACTCTTAATAATGCCATCCTTTTTTTCGATATGGCTGGCGAAAGTTTCCAATTGACTGCCATCCTTTAAGCTAATAAATACGCTTTTTTCGGTTGTGAAATTATTGGAACCCTGAAGAAGTGTCTGGGATATGCCTATATTTGCCAACCCAAAAACCATTAAAACAATTAGCGATAGTTTCATACTTTGCATTAGATGAATATTTTATTATTAATATTAGTATGTAAAAATAATTGAGTATTCCTTAAATAAAATATTTTTCAGGTAATTATTGAAAACAATTTGGAAAAGATCAATTACTAAGTAAAATAAGGGGACTGAAAGTGTATAATTCGCATCCCTATCATTTAAGACCAAAAAAAGCATTGAAATGCTGCTTTTGATTTTATTTTATTGAAGACCAGTTATATGGAATTCATTTAACAAGCATAAATTTTTTTTTTAAATACCGATTGAGTATTTTACTCGGCATTTACAATTTATTACAAAACTAAAACGAAAATCTATGACAGATCCAAGACCGTGGTTGGAACAATATCCAAACGGGTTACCTGCCAATATTGACTCCAGTAACTACCCATCATTGATTTCTTTCCTGGAAGAAACAATGTCAAAATACGACACACATCCTGCTTTTATGAATATGGGCAAAACGATCACTTTTGGGGAAGCGAACAGACTTTCTGATCAATTAGCCGCCTACCTTCATTCAAGGGGATTAAAACCAGGTGACAGAATCGCTATTATGATGCCTAATTTACTCCAATCCCCGATCGCATTATTCGGTGCGCTGAAAGCGGGTTTGATCGTGGTAAATACCAACCCTTTGTACAAACCAAGGGAAATGAGACATCAGTTCGTGGATTCAGAGGTCAAGGGTATCATCATCGCTGATATGTTCGCTTCAAATCTGGAACAAATCCTGGATGCTACAGAGATCAATACGATCATTTTAACTTCTATAGGTGAAATGATCGGAGGACTGAAGGGAAAGATCGTCGACCTTGTCGTGAAAAAGGTGAAAAAGATGGTTCCTAAATATAACCTGCCGAATACAGTAAAATTCAATGAAGCATTAAAGGTCGGAAAGAAATTCAAAGTAATGGATTTTGAACGAAAACCTGAGGATGTGATCTTTCATCAGTATACTGGCGGAACAACCGGTGTTTCTAAAGGGGCAATGCTAACCAATAAAAATATGGTTTCTAACGTACTTCAGATCAAGGTTGTAATGCAAACCGTGTTAGAAGAGAAAAAGGAAATGGTCTTGACCCCACTGCCTTTGTATCATATTTTTGCTTTAACAGCAAACCTTTTCGGAATGATGAGTCTGGGGGTTACCAATGTACTGGTAACCAATGCCAGGGATCTTCCTTCCGTGATCAAGGAATTCAAAACCCAACCTATTTCAGTATTCACTGCAGTAAACACCTTATTCAAAGCGCTGCTGAATCATAAGGACTTCAGAGCACTTGATTTCTCCAAGCTGAAGGTTGCAGTAGGAGGTGGTATGGCCGTACAGGATGTTGTGGCAGCTGAATGGTATAAAGTAACGGGTATTACCCTGAGTGAAGGATATGGTCTGACCGAATCCTCACCACTGGCATCAATCAACCCACTCGATGGTTCAGCCCGAATCGGCACCATTGGATTACCTGCTTCTTCAACTTATATGAGGATCGTAGACGAAAGTGGCAAACAACTGGAAGCCGGTGAGATCGGCGAGATCCAGATCAAGGGACCACAGATCATGAAAGGCTATTACAAAAAACCGGAAGAAACCGCCGACGCACTTAAGGATGGTTGGTTATGTACCGGAGATATCGGCATCATGGAACCGGATGGTTATTTCAGGATCGTCGACCGTAAAAAAGACATGATACTGGTTTCTGGCTTCAATGTATACCCAAATGATATCGAAGAAGTCGTTTCAGCACACCCAAAAGTACTGGAAGTGGCTGCTATTGGAATTCCATCAGAAAAATCGGGAGAAGTTGTTAAGTTGTATGTTTCCAAAAAGGATAAATCATTGACGGTTAAAGAACTTACACAATACTGCCGGGAAAATCTGACCAATTACAAAGTACCCAAGGAAATAGAGTTCATCAAGGAAATGCCAAAAACAAATGTTGGTAAAATTCTGAGAAGAGCCCTTCGTGAAATGGAAAATCAGTCTACTGAATGAATGACCCCGCAGCAAGCTGACGGAGTATCAAAGCGGATTTTCTAGTTTCGACGATGCAAGCATCGGGGAATTAAACCCAACTTTTAATTAATAACCTATACGAAGTCAGAGCTTATAAATCCTGAATTATACCTTTTAAAAAAGTGGCTGCACGTTCAATGCAGCCACTTTTTTTATGCAAGGACTGCTGTTTTAGCATTCCGGACACTCTTGCCTGTTCATAGCCATAGTCAAGTGGAAGGCCAATGCAAATAGTCAAGAACAAGGTCAGGTCTGCGCATGCTATTTTGATCAGCCACAAAAAAAATGTCCCCCGGAGTTGAATCCGGAGGACAAAATTTTATGAAAATGATACAGTATTATTTTTTTAACAAATCCCTGATTTCAGTTAACAGATCTTCCTGAGAAGGTCCGGCTGGTGCAGCAGGTGCTTCAACTTCTTTCTTTTTAGATTTGTTGTATGCTTTTACGATCATGAAAAGCACAGCACCAATCAGGATAAAGTCAATGATGTAATTGACAAATTTCCCCCATCTGATGGCTACTTCTGCATTCAAAACAGAACCATCAGCCCCTATACTTGCTTCCTGCATTACATACTTTAATTCTGAAAAATCAACATTACCAAGTAAAAGACCGAAGACAGGCATTATAATGTCATTGGTAAAAGAGCTTACTACAGCCCCAAATGCCCCTGCAATGATGACAGCTACTGCCAGATCCAGAACATTGCCCTTCATAATAAAATCCTTAAATTCTTTAAACATATGGTCAAGTTTTAAAATTAACAATGATTTGTCACAGATAAATATACGCAGTTTAATAGACTTGAAAAAAAATTATGGAACAAATATCAGCTATCCTCAAATGGATATCTATAAAATATTATTCCATTTGACTATAATTTTGCTTTTTCCTCTCTGATTTTATTCAATGCAGAACCCGCTTTTACCCAATCAATCTGTGACTGATTAAAAGTATGTGTTACTTCAAATGTTTCTGAACTTCCATCGGTATGATCCAGCTTGATCTTCAGGTTTTTCCCTGCTTCCATGGTTTCAAATCCAAGGATACTAACCTTATCGTCCTGTCTGATCAAATCATAGTCTGCAGGATTTGCAAAAGTCAGCCCCAGCATTCCCTGCTTTTTCAGATTGGTTTCGTGTATTCTTGCAAAAGATTTAACCACAACTGCTTTCACGCCTAAAAATCTTGGCTCCATAGCAGCATGTTCCCTTGAAGATCCTTCACCGTAATTCTCTTCACCAAATACAATGGTACCTGTTCCGGCTGCCTTATATCGTTTTGCTGATTCAGGAACTTCCAGGTAGTCATTGTCAATATAGTTCAACACCTTATTGGTTTCCCCGTTATAATAATTCACGGCGCCGATCAGACAGTTATTGGAAATATTCTCCAGGTGTCCTCTGTATTTCAACCATGGACCAGCCATAGAGATGTGGTCCGTTGTACATTTTCCTTTGGCTTTGATCAAGATCCTCATGTCTTTCAATTCAGCTGCCTGAATTGGCTTGAAAGGCGTAAGCAACTGTAACCGGTCTGAAACCGGAGATACAAGCACATTAATGCCACTTCCGTCAGTCAATGGTTCTACGAATCCAAGGTCTTCAGCCGTAAATCCTTTTGGTGGCAATTCAATACCCGTTGGCGGATCCAGTTTCACTTCTTTACCTTCTGCATTGATCAGCGTATCTTTCAATGGGTTGAATCCAAGATCACCAGATATGGCGATCGCTGCAACCATTTCCGGAGAAGTTACAAATGCATGTGTATTCGGATTTCCATCTGCCCTTTTGGAAAAGTTTCTGTTGAATGAATGAATGATTGAATTCTTTTCTTTCTTTTCAGAACCAGCCCTTGACCATTGTCCGATACAAGGTCCGCAGGCATTTGTAAAGATCGTCGCTTTCAGATCCGTGAAGATCTCCAGCAATCCATCCCTTGCAGCTGTTGCCCTCACCTGCTCTGAACCCGGATTGATCCCGAATTCCGCCTTTGTTTCCAGGCCTTTATCCAGTGCCTGTTTTGCAATTGAGGCAGCTCTGGTAAGGTCTTCATAACTAGAATTGGTACAAGATCCGATCAGTCCCCATTCGATCTTCATCGGCCAGCCATTCTTTTCAGCTGTTTCACGCATTTTGGAAACCGGTGTTGCCAGATCCGGTGTGAAAGGACCGTTTACGTGTGGTTCCAGTTCTGATAAATTGATCTCAATTACCTCATCAAAGTATTTTTCCGGTGCTGCATATACTTCATCATCACCTGTCAAATAGGATCTGTTGGCATTTGCCAGATCCGCTACCTCTGCTCTTTCGGTTGCTCTCAGGTATCTGTCCATGGAGTCATCATAACCGAAGGTTGAAGTGGTGGCGCCTACTTCAGCTCCCATATTACAGATCGTACCTTTTCCGGTTGCGGAAAGACTCTTTGCGCCTTCCCCAAAATATTCTATAATCGCGCCTGTTCCCCCTTTTACGGTAAGAATACCAGCCACTTTCAGGATCACATCCTTAGAGGCTGTCCACCCGCTCAATTTTCCTGTCAATTTAATACCGATCAGTTTTGGCATCTTCAGTTCCCATGGCATTCCTGCCATTACATCTACTGCATCTGCTCCTCCAACACCGATCGCTACCATTCCCAACCCACCGGCATTTACCGTATGTGAATCTGTACCGATCATCATTCCACCCGGAAAAGCATAGTTTTCCAAAACAACCTGATGAATGATACCCGCACCCGGTTTCCAGAAACCAATGCCATATTTATTGGAAACAGAAGCCAGAAAATCAAAAACCTCTTCACTTGTATCCAAGGCGGATTTAAGATCCAATGCAGCCCCTGACTTTGCCTGGATCAGGTGATCGCAATGTACTGAGGAAGGAACGGCCACTTTTTCTTTTCCAGCCATCATAAACTGAAGCAATGCCATTTGAGCTGTTGCATCCTGCATGGCAACACGATCCGGTGCAAAAAACACGTAATCTTTTCCACGGTTATATTGCTTCAGAGGAGATTCCTGATGCAGGTGGGCATATAATATTTTTTCAGCAAGCGTCAGGGGACGTCCAAGTTCGTTCTTTACCTGATCCACTTTATTTGCAAACTGATTATAGTGCTTTCTCAGCATTTCAATATCAAAGGGCATATTCAATAATTTTGTTTTTAGAAATGAGTTGCAAAGGTATTAAATTTAGTTGAAATCAGGAAGTGTATTTTGACTGATAAGTTGGCTTGACCCATCGTAAAGCCTGACTTTTGGAAATCCTTACCCAACTTTGAATTCAGGACCCGTTTCAATTTGGAAAGCCAATCCCTCAACTATACCTAATAATTGCCTTTTTAAGCAGAATATCAGGCGGCAGGAAAGTAAAAACAGCCTGCTCATTTCTTTTACGGAACACATTTGTTATTTTCGCTAATAAAATTCATTCTATTGCGTATTCCAGCCCAGATATTATCCGTTTTACTTCATCCTATTTTGATCATTTTGTATGTATGGATGATCTTGATGGCCATTGACCCTTTCCTCTTCAAACTGGGAGATAAAAATGCAAAAATCATATTTCTGACATACACCTTTGTAAGCACTCTGGTCATCCCCGTCCTTTCCATTTTTATCATGAAAATGCTTGGTTTTGTCAAAAGCTTTGAAATGAAGGACAGCAAGGAACGAATCGGTCCACTGATCGTGATCGGAACACTTTATCTCTGGATGTTTATCAATTATAAAAACGACCCGGGCATTCCCCCCGTTTTTGTGACCTTCATCCTTGGAAGTGTATTCTCTATATTCATTGCATTCTTTATTAACAACTTTTCAAAGATCAGCCTCCATATGGTGGGAATGGGTGGATTTTTCACCGCCCTGCTCCTAATGAAATTCCTGATCAATTACGATAGCTTTTTTATATCCGTGTTCAATTGGTTTTCGGCACAGGTTTCTTTGAGTTTTGTACTGATTGTGATCGCATTGCTCAGCGGATTAGTTGGCAGTGCCAGATTATACCTCAAAGCACACGAAACAAAAGATCTCATCACCGGATTCATTGTTGGAGTTGCGGCTCAGATCATCGCTTACATCATCATTTACTAATTATTCAGACCATGAAAAAAATTATCTTTATCCTTTTCATTGCCTTTTCCCTGCCTGTAATCATCACAGCTCAGGAGGACTACAAAGCTTCCTGCAGAAACCACAAATCTCATGCTGCGAAGATTGTGCCCACCGAGGCCCAACTGGCCCATATGGAATCCATGGCTTTCAGGAGTGATACTTTTGACATCGTTCATTATTCAATTTATCTGGACGAGGTGGATTATGGTTTAAAAAGTATAAAAAGTCACTGTGATGTTCATTTTTTTCCAAAAATGGAAGATCAGAATGCATTGCATCTGGACTTGCTGGACCTGAAAGTAGATTCTGTACTTTTTGAAGGCGCAGCAGTCACTTTTAATTATGACAGTCTGATGTTGCACGTATATTTTGATTCATTGCTAACCGTGAATGATACCAGTATAATTAGCGTTTATTATGGTGGCAAGCCTACGATCGATCCATCCGGTTTTGGAGGATTTGATTTTCAGGATGGATATGCCTATAACCTGGGAATCGGTCTTGCATCCATACCACACAACTTCGGAAGGGGATGGTTTCCGTGTTTTGATAACTTCGTAGAACGATCCACCTATGATTTTTTTGTCACTACTCTAAACACCCAAACTGCCTATTGCGTAGGTACACATATAAGTACGGATTCCATCGATGCCAGTCGTAAACGTTTCCATTATTCCATGCAACAACCGATCACAACCTATCAGGCTGCCGTCGCTATTGCGGATTACAGAATAACCAGAACCATGCATGAAGGTATTGAAAAAGAGATTCCGATCGAACTCGTTTCTAAACCTCAGGATACAACAAAATTTAAAAACAGTTTCGCCTTTATAGCTGAATCCCTGGATGCACTGGAATACTGGTACGGACCATATCAGTGGGAAAGGGTTGGTTATGTGATCACGACCGTTGGCGCCATGGAGCACCCAACCTGTGTGGCATATCCCTCTTCTCTCGGTTTGAATGAAAATCCATACAATAACATGGACATCATGTCTCATGAACTCGCACACCACTGGTTCGGAAACCTGACTACACTAACTACGGCTTACGATATGTGGATCAAGGAAGGCACCTCCGAATATGGTTATCACCTGTTCACCAAGGAATTTTTAGGGGATGAAGAATTCTTTGATCTCATCGCCAGCAATCAATTTGATGTTATTGAAAATGCACACAGGAACGATGATGGGTACAGAGCCCTGTCCGGTATGCCATTTGAATATACCTACGGCACGACAACCTATCAGAAAGGCGCTGCCGTTATCCATAATATGCATAGTTATTTGGGGGACTCCCTCTTTAAAGTTGGCGTTCGGGCCATTCTGGATGAGTTTGCATATAGCCATTGCGATGCAGCTGATTTTGAATCCATACTTTCAGCGGCAACCGGAAAAGACATGTCTTCTTTCTTTAATGACTGGATCTATGCACCGGGTTTTTCTGCTTTTGAAATAGATTCAATGCATGTCAGTCCAAACGGAAATCAATATGATATCGACCTGTTTATCGAACAAAAACTATTCCACGCGCCGGAATACCATGAGCAGGTGCCTATGGAAGTGAGCTTTTTTGATGCGGACTGGAATCAGCATGTTCGGAAGATTGAACTGAGCGGACAGCATTCAATTGCCAGTCTGAGTCTTGATTTCGAACCGGTATTTCAGATCCTGAATCATAACAGCTTCCTCAATAACGGGCAGTTGTCCTATCTTCAGACCATTAGGGAAGATGACAAATACGAATTCAATCGCAGCAAGTTGGCTATTTCTGTGGAGGGCCTGCAGGATTCTTTACTTGTTTTTGTAGAACATGTGTATGGTGCCCCGGATCCGATCCTTCGGGAGGATCTTGACATCGAACTTTCAAAAAATCATTACTGGCTGGTCGATGGGATCAACCCGGAGGACGCAATGATCAATAATGTAAAATTCTATTATGAAGGGAACCACGAAGATTACCTGGATTATGATTTGACCAATGACAGTGAGGACGACATCATATTACTGTATCGTCGCAATGCATCTGAAGACTGGGTTGAGTATCCATACGCGGTCAAGAATAAATTCATTCCAGGGGATGGAAAAGGATTTTTCCGGGCAGACAGTTTACTTTTTGGTCAGTTTACATTTGGAAACGGAGATTATTTTGCCGTGAATACAAAAGAAGATCTGCTTGCAGATAGCGGTATAAAAATAAGACCAAATCCTGCCAGTGATGAGATCCATGTCAGACTTGAAAATCAGGATCAAGGAACCAAATTACAGATTATCAATCAGCTTGGTCAGGTGATTTGGGTAGAAATGACGGAAGGAGACAGAACGAAACTAAATATTTCAGGCTGGTTGTCCGGCATGTATGTACTGAATGTATTGGACCGAAACAACAAGGTCATTTGCCGGGAAAAATTTGTAAAGATCTGATCCGGCTTATTTGATAATGCTATAGGTACAAACGATTTTTTCCGGATCACTCTGTCCGGGATAAAGGATACTGATGTCAAAATCAAGTGTGTCCGCATTGAGTACACCGGTGGATTCAAAAATAATGTAATAAACTGTGTCCTGACCCTGGGGAACACCCAGCCACTGGTCCGGAAAATAAATGGAATCATCGTGTACGCTTGCTTCCAGAATAAAATCTGGTGTGCTTACAAAATCAACCCTTATATCAAAAGGACCCGTTGCCCTGTAAATATCCACCGCAGTAAACTGATCGGTCAATCCACAATTAACGTAGCCCTCATAACTACCTAAAAAAGCATCAGAAACCCGCACTTCACAGTCTTTTCCGGAAAATCCCTCAGGACATTCTTTCGTACAAGAGAAAAACACGCCTGTAAAGACAGATAGCAAAAGGAATAAAGCCGAAGGATAGATTTTACGAAGCACTAGTTTGAATATTTGGTATTAAATAAAATTATAATATAAATTTAACATAAATTAATCCACTTTGTAATGCACCTTGCATAAAAAAATTAATTTGCACTGATTGTCATCAAAAATCTTTATACATTTGCAGTAGTAATCATGAAATAGTAACATTTCATTCGTTATTTCGTGCATACATTTTAAGGAAATCGTTTTTTCCTTTTTTGAGAACTTGAGAAGATATATATTTTATGCTAGAATTTGGTTTAACATCAGATCAGCAGGAGGAGTCCGTATTGGACCATGTGGTAACTAATCCCACCTTGCTTTCCGAACTCATCGTCTACAACGATGATCACAATACTTTCGACTGGGTAATTCAATGTTTAATGGACATTTGCAACCATGAATTTGAGCAATCCGAACAACTTTCCCTTATCGTTCATTACAAAGGAAAAGCCGTTGTTAAAACAGCTGATCTGGACATATTGAGTCCGATGAAAAATGCGCTGATAGACCGGGGTCTTTCCGCAGTGATCGAGTCCTGCAATAGTAAATAAACAACTAATAACTTTTTTACTTAATACAACATTGGTGTTGTCTCTTTTTGGTTTTGGAAAGATAATTTTCCTTTTTTCTGGTGTTTCAAATTAATTCTTTGCAAGCGAAAACAAAAACTCCAGTCCCCCTTTATTGTATTTTCTGGCAGAAATACTGCCGCCATGCAGCTGAATTGCATTTTTAACAATCACTAATCCCAGACCGGTTCCTCCCGTTTTCCTGGACCGGCCACTATCCACCCGATAAAACCTTTCAAAAATCCTTGGAAGATGTTGTTCTTCAATTTCATTTCCAGTATTGGCAACAGAAAAATGCAAATAACCATTTTCATCCATATAATTATCGACAATAATGGAAAATCCCTCCCCGCCATATTTGATGGCATTGTCAAACAAATTATAAAACACTGAATAAAGAAGGGTCCTGTTCCCGTTCATCGACAATTTTTCGGGTAGATGAAGTTTTATCTTCACTTGGTGTGTCTCCAGTTTTAATTGCAGGCTCTCTTTGACTTCATCTAAAATTTCAACGATATCTAGCTGATCAAAAACGAAATTACTATTTGTTTCCTCTATATTATTGAGGGTAGATAAGTCTTCAAGCAAAGCGGTAAGTTTCTTTGTCTGTGCGTAGGCTTTCTCGATGAAATAGGATTTCTTTTTATCCTTCAGGTCATTGTTGAGCACGGTTTCAAGATAAGCCTGAATCGTAGCAGCCGGTGTTTTTAACTCATGAGAAATATTTGAAGTCATCTGTTGCTTCATAATTTTTCTTTTTTCCAGTTTGGAAATATCCTTGATTACAATCTCAAAATTTTCATCTTCAAAGAAGATACAGCTGATCTCAAAATATTTATTGTTCTTGAATATTTCTATATGATGTTGGGGCAAATTATGGATATTGATCTCATCTTCTTTTTCCAGTTGATGGTCAATAAATTGATTGATCTCCGTGAAATCAGCCACATTGAAAACGTCGGAAGCAGATATGGTCGTTTTTTTAGAAATGTGATTCAGAAAATGAATGAAATGATTATTGGAAAATATTTTTTCCTTTTTCCCGGAAAAGAAAGCCACCCCTTCATTTAAAGCATCCAAATGGCCAAATAGCTTATTTTTCTCAATGGAAAGCGAATCTTTGGCTTCCGTCAGCTGATTATAGATCTTTACAATTTCAGAACTGACAACCCCCAATTCTCCTTCCGGAAAATGGACCGCTTCCACTTTATTTCCTCTTGAAATTGCGATGGCAAAATCCTTGAGCCGGACAAGGGTCTGACTGATCCTGTTCATGATCAGGATCAGGACCAGAACGCTAAGCAAACTGATGGTGATCAGATAAAATATGAAAACTTTCTCCGCTTTTAAAAAATCCTGAATTTTTACGTCATATAATGCCGCCGTCCTGATATAATATGCTCCGTAATATTTTGAATAATAATAATAACTGAAACCAGTGGTAGCAGACATTCTGATATTTGAACCGAATTCATTTCGAAGGGCAAGTTGTAACTCGGGTCTTTTTAAGTGATTTTCCATCTCATCCAGGGCCCCGACTTCACTGTCATAATTAACGATACCTGATGCATCAATAACACTGATCCGAATATTGGTCTCCGGTAAAATGCTTTTAAGGGAATCGATTTGAAAGTAGGCACCCGTTTGGTTGATCCGCTTGTTCACAATGTATTTATTGGTCATTTCGGTGATGTTGTCCAGGGTGTTTTCCAATTGTCTTGTCCGGAAATCACTTTCCCTTTTGTACTGAAGCAGCACGATGAGCACAGAAAATACGACAAAGACCAGGACCAGGTACAAGGTGAGTCTTTTATTAAAACTTAGTTTGTTTAACATGGGTTAAAACATTATTTGGTGGATTAATTCTCAAAAGTGTAACCATAACCGGATTTACTTTTTATCTGATCCCCGTATTTGATCATCTTCTTTCGCAATCTGGTGATGTGTACGTCAACTGTCCTAAGTGTCACTATGGTCGTATCTTCCCATACTTTTTTGAGAATGTCATTTCTTGAATAAATCATGCCACGATTGCCCAGCAAAAGCGCCAGAATTTCAAATTCCTTTTTGGTCAGTTCAATTTTCTGAGCCTTTATCGTGACCGTTCTTTTTTTAAAATTTAACTCCAGATCCTCATAAATCAGTGATTTTTCAGCAGAACTGCTCAATTCAGCGGATCGCCTCAGGACGGCCCTAACCCGGACAGCGAGCTCTTTCAAAGAAAAAGGTTTGGTAATGTAATCATCCGCGCCCAGACCAAATCCCGTAATCAGATCGTTTTCTGTGTTTTTGGCCGTTATAAATATAATGGGCACTTTCAATCCCAGTTCATTCCTGATCTTTTCTGCTGCCCTGAATCCAGACATTTTTTCCATCATCACATCCAAAAGGATCAGGTCAAACCGGCTCAGGTCTTTTTTCAACGCCTCTTCGGCAGCGTAGGCTATTTCAGTCTCATAGCCTTCGCTTTCAAGATTGAACTGCAGAATTTCACACAAATCCTCTTCATCGTCGACAATTAATATTCGTTGCCCTTGTTTTTGCATGATCCTTTTTTACTTGATTTCATTAATGTCCTTATGCGCTATGTTGGTTCCCGTAATGGCATAAATGGACGCCTCCGCCATGTTGGTTGCCTGATCCCCGATCCTTTCGATCGAGGAAACCATGGACCGAATATCAACAAAGTTAAAAATGAGTTCCTGTGATTCTTTATTTATCTCCAGATTTGCCAAAGTCTTCTTTAATATTTTTTGATTCAGAGAATCAATTTCATTGTCCTTTTCTATGGTTTTTATGGCCGTTTCCACATTGTTGTTCATAAAAGACAGAATCGAATTCCGAACCATTTTAGTCGTCGTTCTCAGCATGGTCAACAAATATTGAGTCGGTTTACCTGCGATGTATTTCCCTTTCAGATCCTGGCTAAAGTGGTAAATTTTGACCACCAGGTCGCCGATCCTTTCCAGGTTGATCACCATTCTGTATAATGCGAAAATATGTCTCAATTCCGAAGCAACCGGGTTATACAATACTATGGCCTGGATGATCTTATTGTCCAGAATGATCTCCAGATTATCCAGGTCTTTTTCATTTAAGATCAGGGTTTTGCCCCATTCCTTTATCTTTTTTCCATCGTCAGATTCGATGATCTTATCCAAAATATCAAGCTGTGTTAATACCAGATTGGACATTTTTTCAAATTCACTGTTCATGACTTCTAACGCAAGATCTTTATTTGATGACATAAGCTTTCAATTGATTAGCTGAATTTTCCGGTTAAATATTCCTCGGTACGTGTATCAACCGGATTGATAAACATATTTTTAGTTTTTCCGTATTCCACCAGTTCTCCAAGATACATAAACATGGAATAATCTGATATTCTTGAAGCCTGTGACATATTGTGCGTCACAAGCAAAATCGTATATTTTTCCCTGAGTTCCATCAACAGCTCTTCCACTTTTTTCGTCGCAACTGGATCCAGGGCGGATGTAGGTTCATCCAATAAAACCACATCGGGTTTAAAGGCCAGTGCCCGGGCGATACAAAGTCTTTGCTGCTGCCCCCCCGACAAAAAACTACCCTTCTTTTTCAGGGAATCTTTCACCTCATTCCAAAGAGCAACATCCTTCAGGGACTTTTCAACTATTTCCTCCTTTTCATCCTTCTTGAGCCGGATCCCGTTGAGATGATATCCTGCCAGCACATTTTCCTGTATGCTCATGGTCGGAAATGGATTTGGCCGCTGAAAAACCATGCCGATCTTCCGCCTCAACATGATCGTCGAAATATCGGAAGTATTCTGTCCATTCAGGAAAATTTCACCTTTCGTTTCAATATTCGGATACAGATCATGAATCCTGTTTATGGCCCGAAGCATTGTACTTTTACCACAACCGGAAGGGCCCATTATGGCCGTCACCTTATTTCTGACGATGCCTGCAGATACGTCTGTCACCGCATATTTGTCTTTGTTATAGGAAACAAATAAATTTTTGATTTCCAAGACCGGATCGTCTACTTTAATAATATTTCTACTCATTTATGTGGTTCTTTTGGCAATAATGTTCTTCGATATAATATTGAGGGCAAGAATCAGGATCATCAGTAACAAAGAAGAGGACCAGATCAAGTCGACCATATTCGGGTCGTTATAAAACTCCCAGATCAAAAGTGGAATGGCACTTGTGGGCCGGTCAATTTCAAAGTTAACCTTCATGCTTCCCAGGGCCGTAAGCATTAAAGGGGCCGTTTCTCCGATCACCCTTGATATGGCCAGCAAGATCCCGGTCATCAATCCACTCAGCCCCGTTGGCATCAGTACCCTGAAAAGGATCTTATGATATGGAACGCCCAGAGCAAAACCAGCTTCCCGGATCGAAACAGGGATCATTTTCAGGGTTTCTTCGGTAGAACGGATGATGAGCGGCAGCATCATGACAGCCAGGGCCGTACTTCCTGCCAAAGCGGAAAAACTATTGGTGATGTTTTTTACCACCCAGAAATAGATGATCAATCCAATAACGATGGAAGGCACACCCTGAAGAATATCCGTAATGTCCCGGATCAAACCGGCATATCTTTTTGTTTGGTTTTCATATAAGAAAACACCGATCAGCAAACCAACCGGAATAGCAATAATACTGGCCATGAAGACCATCAGAAATGTTCCGCTGATCCCATTAAGGATCCCGCCCGGAATAACATCTCCGGCTTGAACCGCCACCATCGCCTCATAGGTATCCGGGGCAATTTCAGTAAAGAAAGACAGATTGATCTGCTTATATCCTTTTTGAACCAAAGTCCCAATGATCAGCACGATCGGTGATATGGTCAATAAAGAAAAGAGCAGTACAAATGCACTGAAAACCCTGTTCTTTACGATCCTGGAACCAATATGCCGGTCTTCGGTGATTGTTGTCATTTATCTGGAGGTGTTTTTATTCATAATTCAATCTTTAGTCAGACTTTATCTGAATTTTCTAATGATTATTTTTCCAAATCCGTTGATCAGCCCGGAGATC
>Ga0102815_10001056_pt1 | contig 17520 bp, 14 predicted proteins | sample ColrivemetaGS759_FD_79113 | JGI IMG/M metagenome (GOLD analysis project Ga0102815, IMG submission 79113) | Estuarine microbial communities from the Columbia River estuary - Ebb tide ETM metaG S.759 | ecosystem: Environmental > Aquatic > Marine > Intertidal zone > Estuary | place: USA: Columbia...
AACAATTAATCTTTTTAGATATAATTCAGGAGCGATTCTTAAGTAGAATGGCATATCTAATGAATTGTGATGTGTTTCAAAAGGTCTTGCTGAAGCTCCACCTAAGATTGGATGAAGTATAGGAGTTTCAACTTCAAGATAGCCGCGTTCATTTAGTAACTCTCTAATAATTGTAATTATTTTTGAACGTACAATGAATGTATCTCTTGAATCCTTATTTGTTATTAAATCAACATACCTTCTACGATATCTCTCTTCAATATCCTTTAAACCATGGAATTTCTCAGGTAGAGGTCTTAATGATTTTGAAAGATGTGTATATGTCTCAACACGAATACTTAACTCACCTGTGTTTGTTTTCATTACTTTACCTTCAACACCAATAATATCTCCTAAATCAGCTTTGTTAAATAAATCAAAAGATTCTTGTCCGACTGCATCTAATCTTACATACAGTTGCACTTGTCCATTTTGATCCATTATATGTGCAAACCCAGCTTTTCCTTTTCCACGCTTTGTCATTATACGTCCAGCGACTTTAACCTTTTCAGTTTCCATATCATGTAACTCTTCTTTAGAGTAAACATCAAATTTCTCTTTTAATGTTTTTGTCGTATTGTTACGATCAAACCTTTGTCCAAATGGATCTATATTTAGGTCCTTTAGTACATCTAGCTTCTCTCTTCTTACTAATTCTTGTTCTGATAATTTTTCCATGTTTCCACCTCGTCTTTTTCGCATATATGATTATAACATATGTATCATTGTAAATTAAACAAAATAGTCCATAAATATGAACTATTTTGTTGATATGTGTAATTGAGTTAAATTGTCATACATTAATGACATATAATCCTCACCAGCATCTTTTTCTTCTGTAGTAATATTACCTAAACCATGCATATAACCTTTATCAATTGAATATCCATCACCATTTAATTCATCATAAAGAGTATCTCCAGCATATGAATATGAGTTTTTTTCAAATATAATGTATTCAATATTATGTAATATTATCTCATTTGCATATTCTATTAAGTCACCAGGAATACTTTCTCCTGAGTGAGGAGTAGATGCTATCGAAATTATTTCTATTTGATATCTTTGTGAAAAATAATTAAACAACATAGATGTTGTAACTATAGGCTTTGTAGCTTGTTCAGCCATAAGTGAATAATCAGCATGAAGTTGAACTAAGTTTTCCTCAAGCACTAAAAAATTTGCTTCATAAAGTTCTTCATAATGAGGGTACATTGCAATTAGTTCATCTTTAATAAATACTGCTGACTCTAAAAATCTAACAGGGTCTAACCAAAAATGAGGGTCATATGATAGACTGTTTTCATCACATACAATTGGAGTATCATCTGCCGTATGAGCATGATCATGTGAAGCACATACTTTACCATATTCAACTGCTTTTGAAATATCAACTAGTTTTGTGTTTGCTCCACTAAAAGTTGAATCTGCACTATTTTCAATATAAGGGTCTAATCCAGCATTAACATAAAATAATATGTCAGAATCCTTCATAGATATTATTTCTTTAGGTTTCCAATCAATAGATTCACTATGTACTAATGAACCAGGAACTCTTTTGACATTAACAGTATCTTTTGCTATCTCGTCAATTATGTAATTAATTGGATAAGCTGTAACGTAAATAACATTTTCCTCATCTTCATCAGGAAAACATCCTGTCAAAATAAATGACAGTAAAGTAATTGATAAAACTAATAAAATCTTTTTCATAATTATCACCTATCTATATTCTTTCTTCACTAATAATTTCAAACATATTTGTTGCATCATCTTTTTTAGTAGAATCTAACAGCAATAAAACTTTTACAACAACAACCTTATTACCAAATTGAATTGTTATTAAATCACCTGTCTCAAGCTTTGTACTTGATTTTGCAACTCTATCATTAATTAGAATTCTACCGTTATCAGCAATTTCTTTTGCCAACGTTCTTCTTTTGATTATTCTTGATACTTTTAAATATTTATCTAGTCTCATTATTATCACCATAACTATTATATCATAGAAAAAGGATATCACCGATATCCTTTAATCATATATTATTCAGTTTTCTCTTTCGGAGTTTCTTCTATTTTTGGTTCTTCTACAACTTCAATTTCAGGTGTATTTTCTTTTTCAAGTTTTAATGCAGCAGTTTTTGCTTGCTTTTTAATCCACCAACCAAGTTTACCAGTTTCTACTATTTCATAGATATCTTCTTTTGTTAGAGTTTCTACTTCTAATAGATGTTTAGCTATTAATTTAAGTAAATCAATATTTTCAGTTAACACTTTGGTTGCTATTTGATAAGACTCTTCAATAATCTTACGAACTTCATTATCAATCTCAAGTGCTACTTGATCACTAAATGCCTTTTCAGAATTATAATCTCTACCTAGGAAAACAGAACCAGAACGTTTTTCATATTGGATTGGTCCAAGTGAACTCATTCCATATTCAGTAACCATTGCTCTCGCAATTTCAGTTGCTTGTTGGAAGTCATTATGAGCACCAGTTGAAATTTCATTAAAGATAATTTCTTCTCCAACTCGTCCACCAAGAAGTCCGGTAATTCTATCAACAAGACCACTTCTAGTAGATAAGAAAGATTCTTCCTCTTCAGGTAACATTAATGCATACCCACCTGCAGATCCTCTAGGTATGATAGTAACTTTATGTACGATATGAGCATTATCTAGTTTGATACCAAGGACAGCATGACCTGCTTCATGGTGAGCAATAAAGTCTCTTTCTCTCACAGATAAAACTCTAGATTTTTTAGCTGGACCCATCATTACTCTATCAACTGCTTCATCAATATGATAAAGCTTAATGTATGGTAAATTTTCACGAGCTGCCAAAATTGCTGCTTCATTTAATAAGTTTTCTAAATCAGCACCTGTAAATCCAGGTGTTCTTCTAGCTATTTCTTCAAATGTTATTTTTTCATCAACTTTTTTGTTTTTAGCATGTACTTCTAAGATTGCTTTTCTACTTTTAATATCCGGTCTTCCAATAGTGATTTGTCTATCAAAACGTCCAGGTCTTAATATTGCAGGGTCTAAAACATCAGGTCTATTTGTAGCGGCAATAACGATAATTCCAGAGTTTGTTCCAAAACCATCCATTTCAACTAATAACTGGTTAAGTGTTTGTTCTCTTTCATCATGTCCTCCACCCAAACCTGCTCCTCTTTGACGACCTACTGCATCTATCTCATCAATAAACACAATACAAGGGGCATTTGCTTTAGCTGTTTTAAACATATCTCTTACTCTGCTGGCACCAACACCAACAAACATTTCAACAAAGTCAGAACCACTAATCGAATAGAACGGAACACTAGCTTCACCAGCAACGGCTCTAGCTAATAAAGTTTTACCAGTACCTGGTGGCCCAACTAATAAAATACCTGATGGGATTCTTGCTCCAAGTTCCATATACTTTTTAGGGTTTTTAAGGAAGTCGATTATTTCAACCATTTCCTCTTTTTCTTCTTCTATACCAGCTACATTTTTGAATGTAGTTGTTTTCCCACGATTTAATTTTGCTCTGTTTTTACCAAAATCAAACGCTTTGTTATTTCCTTGATTACCTCTCATCATAAATCCGATGATAACAATTAAGATAACAATTGGCACAACAATAAATGCAATGTCCCAGAAACCATATGATGCGGCTTTAGCATGGGTATATTCAATACCATAGTTTGTTGTGAAATATAGATTAATTAAATCTTGTAGAGATTCCTCAGAAGGAACTTCGACTTCATATTTTGTTTCAGCGTTATTTGCCAAAGTACCAGTTATCATGAAACCAGAGTTATCTGCACCTTTCATAGGTGTAGAAACAGCTGTAGCTATTTCTAAGTTCTCAATTTTAGTTATATAAGTAGAATACTCATAAACTTGAATTTCTTCACTATCACTAGTTAATAAATAAACAACCGCGATAACGAATATTAAAATGATACCAAATGCGAAAATATTTCCAAAGCGACTCCTTTTAGGTGCCACCGGTTTTTTTAAATCTGCCATAATTTACACTCCTTACTTTTTATACACTTCAGGTTTTAGAATTCCCACATATGGAAGGTTACGATATTTTTCATCATAATCAAGACCATATCCAACCACGAATTCTTTTGGTATTACAGTTCCAACATATTCAGGAACTATTTCAACAACTCTACCAGCAGGTTTATCTAATAGTGTTGCAACAGTTATTGTTTTTGCGCCACGATATTTTAATAGATCAATAATAACATTTATTGTTTTTCCTGTATCTACAATATCTTCAGCCAAAATAATGTGACGATCTTGCACAGGAATTCCTAAATCTTTAGAGATTTTAATATCTCCCGAAGACTCAATACCTCCATGATAGCTTGATACATCCATAAATCCTAGTTCAAGATGAATATCCATTTCAGTTACTAGAGCGCCCATAAATGGAACACAACCCTTTAAAAGGCCTATAACTAAAGGGAATTTGTCTTTGTAATCTTTTGCTAATTGTCTACCCATTCTTTTAGTTATTTCTCTTATTTCTTCTGCAGAGACTAATACTCTCTCGATGTCTTTATCTAACATTATTCCACCTCATAAATATATAATATTTTTTGTTTTGGTTCTTGGATTGATCGTTTTATTCCAGGAATCCACAGTACATATTCTTCGTTAGCAATCAATAAAAGTTTATCTCTTTTTGATACAGGAATCTTTTTATCAATAAGAATATCTTTCACTTTTTTTGTGCCAACTTTTAGAGACATTTTATCTCCGTTTTTTCGTTGTCTTATGTAAAGCGGAAATACTTTATCATTATAACATAATTCATAACTTTTACTATTATTATGTTCTAATTTTTTATATGAAAACACATAGCTTTTATTGTCACTTACAAAATGTTCACCCTCACCTGCAACAGTTATATTTATCTCAGGAATAACTTCCTCTTGTTTTACATAAATATAATCGTATTCTTTAATAAAGTCGAATCCTTTACCTAAAGATATACTTGAGTTTGGTTGTTTACTCAAACAAAGTGAAATAATTTGATTATATTGATCAAAACTAACCTCAACAGTATCTAAAGTTCCTTGGTTAACTAAGTGCATAATGACTTTTATCATAATTGCTCTATCAAGTTTGTTAAAAGCCTCTAATGATACTGTATTGTAGAAACAATGATTTTTTAGAAATTCATTTTTAAGTCTGTTGAGAACCATATCTGCAGAACTTATATAATCAGCAAATTGTGAAACATGATCGTTAAACTTTGGGTTTTCATCTCTCAGTAAAGGTATAATATTATTTCTAAATCGGTTTCTAGTATAGTAATCTTCTTGATTAGATTCATCTTCATAATATGTAATATCATTTTTATAAGCATAATCAAGAATTTGTTTTTTTGTGATGTCCATAAATGGTCTGATTATAACGATATTTCTTTCTTTTCTTTCAATTGGAATTCCAGCATACCCACCAAACGAAGTTCCTCTCACAAGTCTCATAAGGATTGTTTCGACCTGATCATCTTGATGATGAGCAAGGAAGATTTTTTTAACTTGGTGTTTTTGAGCTATAGCTTTAAAGAAATTATATCTTTGGTCTCTTGCATCCTGATGGAAGTTATTATTTAGTTTCTCAGTAATAACAAACCCTTCAAAAGGAACATTGCATTTTTTTGCAAATTCTTTAATCTTGATAAATTCATCATCAGATACACTTCGCGCTTTGTGATTTATATGGGCTATAATAATGTTTTTGTTTAACTCATAAAGAACGTTGAAAAGGACCATTGAATCTACGCCTCCGCTTAGAGCTACAATGATTTTTTCGTTTTTTTCAAATAACTTTTTCTCTTGAATAAGTTTTACTAAACTTGTTTCCATATTTATCACCTTACTTCATTATATCATAATATCATTTTTGTATTGTATCAGTTTTACTTTGAAATTCAAATTATTATAAGTTTTTATCTTTTGCTATGGTATAATATTAAAAGATAGAAAAATTGAGATTGGAGACATATTATGTTTAAACTTCCGAAGTTAACGAAACAAGAAAGAGCTTGGGTATTATACGATATCGCAAACTCTGCATTTATTCTTACAGTAATTACAATTTTCTTCCCGATTTTATATGAAATGATTTACGCTGATGCTCATGGTTTAGCAGGTGTAGAAAAAGTTATTGAGATTGCTGGTGAAAAAGCATACAACCCTATATATAAAGATATATGGATTAAAGGTTCAAACCTATTTAAATATTTAACAAGTGCACTTGCACTTACAGTAGCACTTTTAAGCCCTGTAATGGGAGCTTGGTCTAACTACGAAGGTAATAAGAAAAAATTCTTTAAAATATTCTTATTTATGGGTATTCTTGGTGGACTAGGATTAGCTATTCCTGGATTATCTTGGGTAGCACTACTTGTTATATTCGCTATTTCAAGTATAGGGTATAACTTAACAAATGTTGTTTATGATGCATTCTTAGTAGATGTTACTACTGAAGATAGAATGGATGAAATTAGTGCAACTGGTTTTGCATGGGGTTATATTGGTAGTTTAATTCCATTCTTTATTGGTATTATTCCTTACGGTTTAACATTATTTGGTTTCCTACCAGAAGAATTCGCTAGATACGCAATTAGTATTGCTTTTGTAATTTCTCTTGCATGGTGGTATATCTATTCTCAACCACTATTAAAAGATGTTGAACAGCAATATAGTATTGATCAAGTTGAAAATTCTTTAGGTTTATCATTAAGAAGACTTGGTAAAACATTCAAGGAAATTAGAAGCTATAAATACATTTTTATATTCTTGATTGCATACCTATTATATATTGATGTTGTTAACTCGGTAATTAGATTGGCAACAAACATTGGATCAGATTTATTTATCCCAGCAACTACAATGCTTGGAGTAATCATATTAGTACAAGTAATAGCTTTCCCATCGGCAATTATTTATGGTCGTATTACTAAAGCAGTTGGTGGAAAGAAAATGATCTTTTATGGAATTTTCATCTATGCAATAGGTGTTTATGTTGTATCTCAAATAGGTGCAGACACACAATACCTTATGTGGGTAGTAGGGGCTTTAATTGGTACTGCACAAGGTGGTATTCAATCAGTATCAAGGAGCTACTTTGCTAAGATGGTTCCAATTGAAAAAGCAAATGATTTCTTTGGATTCTTCAGTGTATTTGGGCGTTTTGGAGGTATCTTCTCACCATTCCTAATTGCATTCTTCTCAACTAGAATGGCAGGAGGAATTAATGATGCTGTATTATTATTGTTAATCCCATTGGTTATTGCCTCATTCTTATTGTTGTTTGTTAAAGGACAAAGAGTTTCTGCAGTCCCTGAATAGATTTATACTTGCAAGCCAGTCTCCAAGAAGAGCTGATTTACTTAAATTTATAATAAAAGATTTTACTATTCAAGTAAGTGAATCTGAGGAGATAATCGATCCTAGGTTAAATTCACAACAACTAGTAATGGAACTTGCAAAAGAAAAAGCATTAGAAGTATCTCTTAATAATAAAGACGCATACGTACTTGGGTTTGATACCCTAGTGATACTAGATGGACAACCTTTAGGTAAGCCTAAAGATAAAAAAGACGCCTTTAATATGCTTAAGTCATTAAGTGGGAGAAGCCATTTAGTTGTTACAGGTTGTGCCATAATCAAAGGAGACTATGTTGATAAGTTTTCAGATGAAGCAGTTGTTACTTTTAACAAGGTAACAGATGAAGAAATTAATGAGTATTTAGAAACAGGAGAACCATTTGATAAAGCCGGTGCTTATGGCATTCAAGGTTATGGAGCAAGATATATCAAAGAAATTAAAGGTGACTATTATTCAGTAATGGGTATGCCGTTACAAAAACTATATAATAAACTAAGAAGGCTGTAATAGGCCTTCTTTTTATATCAATAAATAGATTTTTCCTGCAGTTTAGTGTAAAATAATTGTATGATACTTTTTGCAATGTAATTATAGAAAAAGAAGTGATATTCTAAAGTTAGCTTCAAAGGGGGGCGAAAAATGTTCAAACTAAAAGTTTCGGAAAAGGAACATAAAGTCATTAAAGAAAGACTTGATTTAGTTGAAACAGTTGTTTACGATTACGTCTTAACAGACGATAAAGAAAAGTGTGAAGATGATAAACTAAATATCGTTTTTAATAAAGCAGATATTCCAAGATTAATCAGAACACTTGACTTAATTGTAAAAGGAGAAGACAAAAATATTGTTGGATTTAATGAGTTTGGACAAAAAAGTGTAGAAAGCAGAAACTTTCATTACTTTATTGTCGACGGTGATGCAGTATATGGTGTGCTTAGTAAAACAAAACTTATTATCAAGTTAAAGCTATACGAAATCGAAGAATATTTACAAGGTAAAGATTTTATTAGAGTAAGTAAGTATTGCCTAGTAAATATTGGAAAGATCGAGTACATCAAACCCGCCATCAATTCTAAGCTAGACTTATTAATGAAAAACGGTGAACAATTGGAAGTCAACAGAGGATACTACAAAGACTTTAAACAGGCTTTAGAAATCTAAGGAGGTATCATAATGTCAATATTTAGAAATAACCCAGTACTTGTGTTTTTATTTATCGCAGTAGTAGGATTCACAATTTATATGGGAATGAAAATGATTGAAGAAATCAAATTAAACAAAGCTTTAAATCAAAAACAACGCAGCATGAGAATTAAAACTATGAGAACTGCGTTTAAAACTAGAATAGCAAAATTAGCTACAGCTACAGCGTTGCCTGTTGTTGTTCTTGCTGTGATGTTTGTTGCAATTGAAGATGCACCAACACAAATCATCCAACAAAGACCACTTAATTTAGCTGCAATTAATAGTGCAGAAGATGTAAGAAATATTATCAATGATTATAGTGATACATTTGCTGATAACAATCATTATAATATATTTAGCTGGCGTGGTGATTTCATGTTAGGAGATGCTGAAGTAATGGCACCTACTAATGATGCATTAGACTTAGGCGGAGTGGCAGATCAATTAAAATCTGATAACGAAGGAACTGGTAGTGACGATTTCTCTGAAACTAACAATCAAGTTGCTGGTGTAGATGAAATGGATAATGTGTTAACAGATGGTAAGTATATGTATGTTATGAACTATGACAAAGTACAAATTATCTTAGCATATACAAATGAAGGTTCTTACGATGTATTAAATATTTATAAAGAATTTGATTTTGATCAATTCCAACCTGAAAATACTGAATTTTATCCAATCGGAATGTATGTTGATGAAGATCAACTAATTGTTATTGGGAATGTATATGAAACAACATGTGTGTACTATGAATACGGTGATATAATAACATCGGATGGAGTAATTGAACCAGCTATAGAGACTGGTGAACCATCTGAAATAGGTGATATTCTAACTGATGAGGCAATGCCTAATCCAGATGATATGTATTGCTATAACTACTATCAATCAACTACAAAAGCATTTGTGTTTGATAAAGATGAAGACTTTGCATTAAAAGATACTTATTCATTTAGTGGTGGATTTGTTGGAACAAGAAAAATCGGAGACGACTTATACTTTGTAACAACAGAATATATCCCTTACTATTTAATGAGAGAAGAAAATAAAACAGTTGATTACGTATTTGATTTAGATGAGTATTTACCTACTTATACAGTTAATGGACAATCAGCAACTGCGAAATACGAAGAGATTGTTTATGTAAAAGGGACAGAACCAACAAGTTTTACAGCATTTTACGGTATTAACTTAGAGTCAAGTAAGACAACAATGGAAGTTGTACTTGGTGAAGCTGGATATAATTTATATGTTTCACAAGATAATATTTATTTAGCTGGAACTGTTTATGAATACGATCAAACTTTGGCAGAAAAATATTCTGATGAAGATTATGTTTATAATGAAGAAACGTTTGAGTCACCTTACTCATACTACACATCAATTCTTAAAATGACAATTGATGGTGGAGATGTAGAATTTAATTCTACTGGAGCTGTTGAAGGTGTTAATCTTGATCAATTCTCTATGGATGAACATAATGGTTTCTTAAGAATTATCACTACTACAAATAACTGGTGGTGGTGGGGTGGAGGTAATCGTGAAGTAATAAATAGATTATCAATCCTCGATGAAAATATGAAACTTATATCTGAAATTGACGAAGGAATTGGAGAACCTGGTGAAAGTGTATTTGCTACTAGATTTGCTGGAAACTATGGTTATGTAGTTACATTCTTACAAACTGATCCATTCTATGTATTAGATTTATCTGATCCATATAATCCTACAATCCTTTCAGAATTAAAAATCCCTGGATTCAGCGATTACTTACAACCGATAAATGAAGATTTCATTTTAGGTATTGGTTATGGTGATAATGAAGGTGGAACACAAGGATTAAGAATTTCATTATATGATGTTAGTGATAAAAACAGCCCTGCAGTATTAGCAGATAGCTGGACTTATGAATATAGTAACAATGGTTATATGTGGACATCTACTGTTTATAATCATAAAGACTTATTAGTATCAGTAGATAAAGGAATTATCGCTCTTCCTTATACTAGAAATGGGTATGATGAAACAGATAGTTATTGGACATATAACACAGGAATTCTTGTATTAAATATTGATATTGAAAATGGAACTTTAAGTGATTTTGGCGATGAATACATGGTTGAACATAGTGATGGAAATAGTTATGATACTTATGTTTACAAAAGTAAATTTATTGACGATTACTTCTATACGGTTTCAAGTAAATATGTAAAAGTATCAACAATTGCTGATCCAGAAAATATATTGAAAACATTACAAATCGGTGAAAGTTGGACATATGATATGCCAGAAGAAGTAAATCCTGAAGCTGGTGTTGTAGACCCTGTAGGAACTGAAATAGTTTGTGCTGATGGTTTTACTATTGATGGTGATGTATGTGTTGAAGACGTAATTAGTGTTGACAACATATTGATAGATTTTGAACATATTAAAAGTTGGAATGAAATATTAACATATATCGATGGAAGATATGCAGTATATTTCTATAGTGAAGTAAATGCAGATGCTGTAGAGTTACAAGAACAAGCATTTGAGTTCGGATTAGAACAAAGAATCCCTTCATTCTTCGTAAACATTAACGATATTGAAGGAGATAACGTATTTGATATTGGCGAAGTACCTTATGCAATTATTGTTGATGCTGGAGCTATTACTAGCGAAGCATCTGGTATTGATGCAGTTATGGACTTCCTATTATCAATCGAATAAAAATCAATGATAAAAAAAATAATCACCCATGGGTGATTATTTTTTAATTCTCTTAGCTTCATTAATTACTGCAGTACTAACAGCTTCAACAACTCTTCTATCAAATGGTGAAGGGATAATATAACCAGGAGACAACTCCTCATCCTTGATTATATTAGCAATTGCTTTTGAGGCACATATTTTCATTTCCTCAGTAATATTTTTGGTTCTTGATTCAAGGGCTCCTTTAAATAAGCCAGGGAATGCAAGGACGTTGTTTATTTGATTAGGGTAATCACTTCTACCAGTACCAACAATTAAAGCTCCTGCTTTTTTTGCTAATTCAGGTTTTATTTCAGGGTCTGGGTTGGCCATAGCGAACACGAAAGGATCTTTATTCATAGAAGCTATCATATGCTCATCTACAATGTTTTTAGCTGATACACCAATAAATACATCAGTTCCAATTAAAGCGCCTTTTAGGCTGTCTTCAGCTAGCTTTGTTGGATATGAAATAATGTCTTCATCAACTAACTCTTTTTCTACAAATGTAAATTCATTATATTTATGTGGCAACATAACACCACGTCTATTGTATCCATATATTTCTTTTACTCCAGCATGTTTTAACATTCTTGCAATGCTGCTTCCTGCTGCGCCTGTACCGCTTAATACAACAATTAAATCTTCGATTTTTTTCTTTGTCAGACGACAAGAGTTGATTAATGCCGCAGTGGTAACGATTGCTGTACCATGTTGATCGTCATGGAAAACAGGGATATCTAATTCTTTCTTTAATCTTCGCTCAATTGTTACACATTTTGGTGCTTTGATATCTTCTAAATTTATTCCACCAAAACCAATTGAGATTAATTTGATTGTTTTGATGATTTCTTCCTCGTCCGTAGTATCTAACATTATAGGAAAGGCATCAACACCTGCAAATTCTTTAAATAGAATACATTTACCTTCCATTACAGGTAATCCTGCGTATGGACCAATGTCTCCAAGTCCTAAAACAGCACTTCCATCGCTAATTACTGCGACCATATTTCCTTTTGATGTATATTTATATATATTATCTCTATCTTCAACTATTTTCATACAAGGTTCTGCTACACCTGGGCTATATGCTAAAGATAAATCCTCAGCTGTTTTTACACTTACTTTTGACTCAACACGAATTTTCCCTTTATGTTTTTCGTGGAGTAATAAACTTCTCTCTTTTATATTTTCCATAGTTAGTTTTTAAAGATATCATTTCCATAAATATCGTAAGCAACAAAACAAGGGAAATCTTCAACTTCTAATCTTCTAATAGCTTCTGCACCTAGGTCTTCATACATAATAACTTTACTACTTTTTATTCTACTACTTAGCAGAGCTCCTGCACCACCTGTAGCTATTAAGTATACTGAATTATTCTTTATCATTTCTAATCTAAACTCCTCACTTCGATCACCTTTTCCGATCATAAGCTTTAATCCTTTTTCCATTAAAGGAACTGCAAGTTTATCCATTCTATAACTAGATGTTGGACCACTTGCTCCAATTGCTATGCCTTCTCTATTAGGAGTTGGTCCAACATAAAATATGACACTACCTTCAACATCAAATTTAATATCTTCTTCATCAAGCAACCTGATATGTGCTTGGTCTCTAGCTGTATATATTACTCCAGATATCAGAACTTTCTCACCAACTTTAAGGCTTTTAATATCTGCATCAGTAATAGGAGTATTTAATTTTATCATATTATCACCTCAGTGTGTCTTGAAGAATGACACTGGATGTTAATTGCTACAGGCAGACTTGCTATGTGCATAGGATAGTAATTTATTTTTACTGCCAAGCATGTTGTTTTACCCCCAACACCCATAGGTCCTACACCTAATTCATTTATTTCGTCGTATAATTCTTTTTCCAAAGTACGAATAATTTTATCATTGTTCTCATCGTCTAAATCTCTTAACAATGCTTCTTTAGCTAGTAACGCACTTTTTTCCAAATTACCACCAATACCAATACCTACAATAATTGGAGGACATGGTTTACCACCGGCATTAAATATAGTATCAAGTACTAGTTTTTTTACACCATCAATAGAATCAGCAGGAGTTAACATAGTAACTTTACTCATGTTTTCACTACCTCCACCTTTTGATGCAATCTTCATTTTGATGGTATTTCCTTGTACAATTTTAGTATGAATAATTGCTGGAGTATTATCTTTTGTATTTACTCTATCAAACGGATGGTTTACCATCGATTTACGCAAATAACCTTCTTTATATCCTTGGCGTACACCTTCATTAATTGATTCGTAGATATCACCATCAATAAAAACGTTGTTTCCAATTTCCATAAAGACTACAACTACGCCAGTATCTTGACATAAAGGAACATCACCTTTTCTAGCAATATCTTGGTTTTCAATAATGTCTGATAATACAGCTTTTGATAATTCTTTTGTTTCATTTTTGTATGCTTTATTGAATAAAGCTACTAAAGAATCATCTAGTTTATAATTGATTTCTATAACTGCATTCTTAACTTTTTCTGTTACTTCAGACAGATTAATAGTTCTCATAAAATCACCTCTTTTTAACAATGTTATTATATCACAAGATACTATATATATATATGAAATGATAATGATTTTTGTTGTTTGAAAAAAAAACGAAATAACTTGATTAATATAAATTAGTTTGATATAATTTATTCGCTAATTAAACTTACTATGACTTAAAGGTCATGGCGGAAGGAGTAATAACGATGAAAGCAGAAATACATCCTAAATACGAGAAAGTAACTGTAACTTGTACAACGTGTGGTAATGTTTTTGAAGGTGGAAGTGTACTTAAGGAGATCCGTGTTGATACATGTTCTCAATGTCATCCATTTTATACTGGAAAACAAAAATTTGCACAAGCAGCTGGACAAGTAGATAAATTTAACAAACGTATAGCGAAAAAAACAAAATAATAAACTTAGCCACTTAGTGGCTTTTTTTATGCAATTAAAAACCCAACTTTTCAGTTGGGTTTTTTTTAAATTAATTGTAAAAATCTCTTTTTTTGTAATGTGTATGAAGTAAGCTATGTGCTTTATGAGAACCTGGTTCTCCTAACCACTCTTCATATAAATTCATTACGAATTGATTCTCGTGAGACTTACGTTTCTCACTTGAACTATCCATTTCGTATAAAGTTTTAGCTCTAAGTGATCTTATGTCATTATTATCCTGAACGATTGCAGGGTGAATTGGTTGTCCACCACCATTTATACAACCACCAGTACATGCCATAAACTCAACAAAGTGATATTGTTTATCTGATTTTTTCATAATTTCAAAGAAATGTTTAATACTTGAACCACCATGAACTACTGCGATATTAACATCAATACCAGCAATTGTTAAAGTTGCTTCTTTAATTTCTGCTAATCCACGAGCTTGTTTATATTCAATAGGAGTAGTTTTACCTTCAAGTATTTCCGATACAGTTCTTACTGCAGCTTCCATAACTCCACCAGTAGCTCCAAATATTACTGCAGCTCCAGAATATTTAGCTAAGTTTCCATAAGCTTTTGAATCTTCTAAATTCATAAAATCGATACCTTTACGTTTTAATAGCCTAGCATATTCCCTAGTAGTTAAAACATAATCAACATCTCTTACTCCATCAGATTCCATTTCTGGTCTGTGTGCTTCATGTTTTTTAGCAATACAAGGCATGATTGAAACAAATACTACATCTTCTTTATTATATCCTAATTTTTCTGCGAAATAATGTTTAGATACTGCACCAGCCATTTGTTGTGGTGATTTTGCTGATGATAAGTTATCTAAATACTCAGGTTCGTATTGTTCAATATAATTTACCCAACCTGGGCTACAAGAAGTGAATAAAGGAAGTTTTCCACCATTTTGGATACGGTTTATAAACTCTGTACCTTCTTCTAATATAGTTAAATCAGCTGTAAAGCTTGTATCCATAATTTCATCAAATCCAAGTTTATTAAACGATGTATACATTTTACCTTCAACATTTTCACCGATTTTACTTCCAAACTCTTCACCCAGAGAAACTCTTACTGAAGGGGCAGCAGATACGATTACTTTTTTAGTTGGGTCTTTTAATACATCAATAACTTGATCAATTTCTGATTTTTCTTTAATAGCTGCAACTGGGCAAGCTTGGATACATTTACCACAGTAAATACAACCACTATCTTCCATATTGTGGAATCCAGCTGGTCCAACATATGTTTCGTTACCACGATCATTAAAATCTAAGATTCCAAGTCCTGCTTGTTTTTCACATGCTGTAACACATCTACCACATAAAATACATTTACCACTATCTAATACGATAGATAATGAAGAATCATTTATTAAGCGTTCTTTTTTATCGAAGTTTTTACTTTCTCCGTAAATATTTTCAACATCATATTTTCTCATTAAGTCTAATAACTCACAATTATGTTCTCTTTCACAAGCCCAACATTCAAATACATGGTTACTCGCTAGTAATTGTAAATTACTTACAACTGCTGCATTTATTTCATCTGTATCAGTTTCGATTTCCATTCCATCTTGTACAGCAAGTGTACATGAATTCTTAAGTCCTCTCATACCTTTTACATCAACAACACAAAGTCTACAACTTGAAGTTTCATTAATACCTTTTAAGAAACAAAGTCTAGGTACTATTACACCCATCTCTTCGGCTGCTCTCATTACTGAATAATCTTTAGGAACCGATACTTTTGCTCCATTAATTGTCATGCTAATTTTATTCATAATCGGACCTCCTAAATACTCACGATTGCATCAACAGGGCATACATTTTTACATATACCACATTTAATACAAACTGAATTATCAATTTTATGCATTTGTTTAAGGCTTCCAGAGATACAATCTACTGGACAGTTTTTAGCACATTTTGTACAACCAATACAATTTTCTAATACGTGTAAGTTGATTAATGGTTTACAAACTCCACCTGGACATTTTTTATCTACTACATGTGCTTCAAATTCATCACGGAAATGTTCAAGCATAGAAAGTATAGGGTTAGGAGCAGCTTGTCCTAAACCACATAATGATGAGTTTTTAACTGAACCTGCTAATTTTTCAAGAAAAGCTAGATCTTCTAAAGTTCCTTCTCCTGAAGAGATAATATTTAGTATTTCTAACATCTTTTTAGTACCCTCACGACAAGGTGTACATTTACCACAAGATTCTTCAACAGTAAACTCTAAATAGAATCTACAGATATCTACCATACAGTTGTCTTCATCAATAACAACCATACCACCAGAACCCATCATACTTCCTGCGGCAACTAAAGTTTCGTATTCAATAGGTAAGTCTAATAAAGATTCAGGAATTGCTCCACCTGATGGACCACCTGTTTGAACAGCTTTTAATGCTTTATTTTTTGGAATACCTCCACCGATTTCATAAATAACTTCACGAAGTGTAGTTCCCATTGGTACTTCAACTAAACCAGCATTTTTGATGTTTCCACCTAAACTAAATACTTTAGTTCCTTTTGATTTTTCAGTTCCAATTCTACTAAACCATTTCGCACCATTATGAATAACAGCAGGGATATTAGCTAATGTTTCAACATTGTTGATGATTGTAGGTTTACCCCATAATCCACTTACAGCAGGGAATGGAGGTTTGTTTCTAGACATACCACGTGCTCCTTCAATTGAAGCAATTAAAGCAGTCTCTTCACCACACACAAATGCACCGGCACCTAATCTAATTTCAATATCAAAATTAAATCCACTACCAAAGATATTATCACCAATTAATCCGAATTCTTTTGCTTGTTTGATTGCAACTTTAAGTTTCTCAATTGCAGTAGGGTATTCTATACGTACATAAATATAACCTTTATTAGCACCTATAGCATATCCACCAATCATAAGTCCTTCTAAAATACTGTGAGGGTCACCTTCTAATAAAGCACGGTCCATAAATGCACCTGGGTCACCTTCATCGGCATTACATATCATAAATTTTTGATCATTAACTTCGTTATGTGCAAATTTCCATTTTCGGCCAGTTAGAAAACCTCCACCTCCTCTACCTTTGAGACCACTATTTTCAACTATGTCACAAATATCAGCAGGAGTTTTTCGATGGATCGCATTTACAAAGGATAGATAGCAACCTTG
>Ga0102815_10001058_pt1 | contig 17505 bp, 15 predicted proteins | sample ColrivemetaGS759_FD_79113 | JGI IMG/M metagenome (GOLD analysis project Ga0102815, IMG submission 79113) | Estuarine microbial communities from the Columbia River estuary - Ebb tide ETM metaG S.759 | ecosystem: Environmental > Aquatic > Marine > Intertidal zone > Estuary | place: USA: Columbia...
GAGTTGGAAAGAAGAATAAATAAAGACAAAAAGCAATTTGCTGTGTATAGCCTCTGTCCGGGGCCTGTAAACTCCAATATTGCACGTGAGGCTCCTGCAATTGTTCAACCATTGATGAAGTTGGTATTTAAGATATTTTTTAATTCTCCAGAAAATGCAGCAGAACCTGTTGTATATTTGACGGCTTCAAAAGTAATAGAAGGAAAGCCAACCGATTATTTGTTTTTAATGAGCAGAAAGCCTGTTGATGAATTGGCTTCAAACCCTGAAAACGGCAAACGTTTATGGGGTTTAACCGAAAAATTATTAGAAAAGTATGTCTAACAAACCATTTCAGTTTAAAGAATTTACCATTCAACAAAATAAAACAGCCATGAAAGTTGGTACCGATGGTGTTTTGTTGGGTGCTTGGGCTCAAATTAAATCGGAAGTTTTTAGTGTGTTGGATATTGGTGCAGGAACAGGTTTGATTGCCTTGATGATGGCGCAAAAAAGCAATGCGGAAGTTATTGATGCTATTGAATTAAATGACGATGCCTACGAACAAACTGTTGAGAATTTTGAAAACAGTGATTGGGGAGACCGGTTGTTTTGCTACCATGCATCTTTACAAGAATTTGTTGATGAGATTGATGATGAATACGATTTGATTATTTCCAATCCGCCATTTTACACTTCAACATATAAAGAAATTTCAGAAGAAAGAGCCATGGCGCGTCACACGGAAAGTTTAACGTATCATGAATTGTTAGGGGCAACTTCAAAATTATTGTCTGAAATAGGAAGTTGTGCTTTTATCATTCCATTTTCAGAAGAAGAAAATTTTATTGAACTAGCCAAACAACAAAAGTTATTTCCAAATAGAATTACACGGGTAAAGGGAACGGAAAATTCACCCATAAAAAGAACATTGCTACAATTTTCATTTTCAGCAACTGAAACAGAAATAGATGAACTGGTGATTGAAATTGAACGTCATCAATACACTTCAGCGTATATAAAATTGGTGGAAGATTTTTATTTAAAAATGTAAAATTATCCCGTAATCACTTCAGGATTATACCCCAAATAAGGCACTTCCTTCTCTGTAAAAACAATTCCGTTTTCTGCTAATTCTTTTAAAATAGGGTCATATATTTCTTTTAAAATTGGAATTTGAACACCTGGAGAGGTTATTTCACCATTCAATATTTTTAAAGTTGCAATGGCAACAGGTAAGCCAACGGTTTTTGCCATGGCTGTATACACCTGATTGTCGCCAGTGCAAACCATACTGCTTACAATTTGGCGTTTTTTACCATTTAATTCGTAACCAAAAAGATGTTGCATCACAATCATGTCTTTGTCATCTTTTTTAAGTGTCCAGCTATCTTTTAGTATTTTTTCTAAAATTTGAGCAGGTGTCGCTTTTTTGAGTTCAACTCTTTTTTTTGAGTTAAAAATATCTAATTCAACAAGTTTGTCCCAAATAACATCATCCTGATCTATTTTTAAATAATAGCGTAATTTTAACTCAACTGAATCGCTTGGACTATAAGCTAAGAATGAGTTGGTGAAATCACGATAACTCATGTTTTCAGAATCCTCAATGGTATAGCTATCATCTGTCATTCCCAATTGCACAAAAATATTCCAAGCTCTTGAAAATCCAACTCTTCTAATGGTTCCTCTATATAAAGTTAAAATAGAGTCTAATCCATAAACACTTTTATATTTTAACGAATCTCGATTGGCATAGGCTTCAAATTTACCGTAGCCATCAATGTTCAAAATCTCGGTTCGTCTAAATAATTTATGATAAGGGATGTATTTGTAAGTGCCTTCTTGTAAAAATTTTGAAGCACCGCCTTGACCTGCCAATACAACATTTCTAGGATTCCATGTGAATTTATAATTCCATAAATTGGTGTCGCTTTCTGGAGCAACCAAGCCACCACAAAACGATTCAAACAACAACATTTTTCCTCCTTTTGCTCTTATTGAATCAATAACTTTCATAGCACTCATATGGTCAACGCCAGGATCAAGTCCAATTTCATTCATGAAAACGAGATTCTTTTTAACCACTTCTTCATTTAATGCATGCATTTCATTTGAAATATAAGAAGCTGTCACCATATTTTTCCCGAAGGTTAAACAATCTTTTGCTACACTTAAATGCATACTTGCAGGTAACATTGAGACAACAATAGTTGCTTTTTTAATGGCATTTTGTCGTTCTTCGTTATTGAAAATATCCAACGCAATTGCAGAGCCGTTTTTATGATTTTTCACTTTACTTTCAGCGAATTCCAATGAAACATCAGCAATGGTAACATGTAAATTTTCAGTCTCGGATTTATGGAGTAAATAAGTAATTAAGGAAGAAGATGATCGGCCAGCGCCAATTACCAATATATTTCTCATATTCGTAAATTTTAGTATAAACTAGGTTTACGAAATTACAAATTTAAAGGGTCATTAAATATTAAATTAGCTATTATCTTCTTCAATTTCAGCTAATATTTTTTTAGCCTTTTTTAAGTCGGCACTATCAACTTCCAGTTTATAACCTTCAACATATGCTGTACCAATCGTTGTTGCAATATTTTCATCAAAAATATAGCTTTCAATACCATGGCTGGCCAATAAAGTTTTAGCAATGTGAATTTGATGGATTAAACTGGCTGTTAAAACCGGAACCAATTTGTTTGAATGTTTTTCCATTTCTCTTTATTTTTACTTAAATGTACAAATTATTATAGTTGTGTGCACGTTAAATTTTATCTTTGAATTTCAAAATTTAAATAACAATGAATAAAATCTTAAGTATTGTTGCTTTTTTAGGTGCTGTTACTATTGTATTAGGTGCTTTTGGTGCGCACGCCTTACAGGATACATTAAACGAAACAAAGTTAAAAAGTTTTGAAACAGCTGTGCGTTATCAAATGTACCACGTGATTGTACTTTTGTTTGTAATTACCTACAATCAATTTACCCAACAAACTAAAAATGTAATTAGTTATTTGTTTTTTGCTGGAATTTTCTTCTTTTCTGGTTCTATTTATGCTATTACTTTTGGTGTTTCTTCAAAATTAATTTGGTTTTTAACTCCTTTAGGGGGGGTGTTCTTTATTGTGGGTTGGTTGAAAATTGGATTCTCCTTTTTAAAAAAATAATTTGGGTAACATTTGTTCTAAAACAGGATAAAAAATGTTTGGTAGCTTAAACAATTAGCTATATTTTTGTTTTATAACGAAATCGTTTTCGTTATAAAATAAAAGCTTTTAAAATTGATTTAAAAAACTGACAGTAAGTTGTTTAAAATTTTATTTTCAATAAATTGTCAAATTGTTTATTCAATTTAAATTGAAGTATGTGTCAGTAAAAATAAATATCATTAAAAAATAGTAAAAACTTTATTATGAAGAATATTAAAATTATTCAACAATTGCATGATTTGGGTATTACAGGATACCAAGAGGTAGTTTATAATCCTTCCTATGAAGAATTGTACAAGGCAGAAGTTTCACCATATAGAAAGGGATTTGAAAAAGGAGCCATAACTGATAGTGGTGCAGTAGCTGTGAAAACTGGAGTTTTTACTGGGCGTTCTCCGAAAGACCGATATATTGTAAAAGACGATATTACAAAAGACACCATTAATTGGGATGGAAAAGTAAATTTACCAACGACCAATGAAATTTATTTGAAATTAAAAAAATTGGTTTTAAAACAACTTTCAAGATCTAAAAAAATATATGTGGTTGATGCTTTTTGTGGAACTAACAAGGACACGAGGTTAAAAGTGCGTTTTGTTATGGAAGTGGCCTGGCAAGCTCATTTTGTAACAAACATGTTCATTAGACCTTCAATTCATGAATTAGAAAATTTTGGTGAGCCAGATTTTATAGTTATGAACGGTTCCCAAACGGTAAATAAAAAATGGAAAGAGCAAGGATTGAATTCTGAAAATTTTGTTGTTTTTAATTTAACTGAGAAAGTTCAAATTATTGGCGGTACATGGTACGGAGGTGAAATGAAAAAAGGGATGTTCGCAATGATGAATTACTTTTTACCATTAAAAGGCATGGCTTCAATGCATTGTTCAGCCAATGTAGGTGAGGATGGCGATGTGGCTGTATTCTTTGGCTTGTCTGGAACCGGTAAAACAACACTTTCTGCTGACCCAAAACGTTATTTAATTGGTGATGATGAACACGGATGGGATGATAATGGTGTATTTAATTTTGAAGGTGGTTGTTATGCTAAAGTAATCGATTTAAGTGAAGAGAATGAGCCAGATATTTGGAGAGCGATTAAAAGAGATGCTTTATTAGAAAATGTAGTTGTTAATGAATATGGTGAAGTAGATTATTACGATCATTCAATTACACAAAACTCAAGAGTTTCATATCCAATATACCATATAAATAAAATTGTACTGCCTTCAAAAGCAGGCCATGCGAGTAAAATTATATATTTATCTGCAGATGCATTTGGTGTGCTACCTCCAGTTTCAATTTTGGATGAAGACCAGGCACAATACCATTTCTTATGCGGGTTTACTTCTAAATTAGCAGGAACTGAAAGAGGAATTACAGAACCTTTACCATCTTTTTCTCCTGCATTTGGGGAAGCATTTTTAACATTACACCCAACGATGTATTCTAAAACGTTGGTCGCTAAAATGAAACAGCACAATGCAAAGGCTTACTTGGTAAACACAGGGTGGAATGGAACAGGAAAAAGGATTTCATTAAAAGACACTCGTGCTATTATTGATGCAATATTGGATGGTTCTATTGATAAATCTGAAACAGTAAAAATTCCTTACTTGAACTTAACAGCTCCAACAAAATTGCAAAACGTAAGCGATATTCTTGATCCAAGAAACACCTACAAAGATGTTAGAGAATGGGAAGAAAAGGCTCAAAAGCTAGCAAGATTATATATTAATAATTTTGAAAAATATTGTGATACTGAACAAGGAAGAGCATTGGTTTCTGCCGGACCTCAATTATAATAAATTTATAGACTTATTTTTAAAAGCCTCCAAGTGGAGGCTTTTTTGTTTATTTTTGTTGATATTTCAATTTCACTCCATAAAATAAACAATATGAGACGTATAAGTGATCCATTAAAAAAATTCATTCAATTAGAGACTTCATCAAGTATTATTCTTTTTGCTGTCTCCATATTTGCTGTGCTTTGGGCAAACTCTTCATATGGTTATTTATATGAAGATTTATGGCGTCATAAATTTACTATTGGTTTTTCTGACAATAGTTTTCACTTGTCAAAGTCATTAATTTTATGGATTAATGATGGTTTAATGGCAATTTTCTTTTTCGTAATTGGTTTAGAGGTTAAAAGAGAAATTTTAGCGGGCGAACTTACGACACTTAGAAAAGCATCATTACCAATTTTTGCGGCCATTGGAGGTATGTTGTTTCCTGTAGCTATATTTTTATTTTTAAATTTAGGAAAAGCTGGGACTGAAGGGTGGGGAATTCCTATGGCAACCGATATAGCTTTTACATTAGGAATCTTAACTTTATTAGGGAAACGTGTTCCTTTGGGATTAAAAATATTTTTAACAGCATTCGCTATAGTTGATGATATTGGAGCTGTAATTGTAATTGCAGTTTTTTACAGTTCAAATATTCAATGGGATTTATTGGGTTATGCCATGTTGATATATGGGGTAGTTGTTTTTTTAAGTTATAAAAGATTGTATTCTTCCTATGTGTATTTTATAATAGGTTGTATCGTTTGGTTATTGTTTCTGAAATCTGGAGTACACCCAACAATTGCTGGTATTTTAATGGCATTTACAATTCCAATTCAACGGAAAGTCGATATTAAAAAATACGTGAAATTGGTTTCTGAACAATTTAATATTTTTAAATCTAGTAAACCTATATCCGATGAACTGTTAAGTTCAGATCAAATTCACGCCATAGATTCAATGGAGAATTTAACAGACAAAGTACATTCACCACTTCAAAATTTAGAACACACGTTGCATGGTTGGGTATCCTATGTTATAATGCCAATTTTTGCACTTGCAAATGCAGGTGTAATCCTTAGTTTTGAAGGTTTAGGAAATTTAGGTCATGTAACTATGAATATTGCTCTGGCTTTGGTTTTTGGAAATACCATTGGAATTATGCTTTTATCAACGATTGCAATAAAACTAAAATTAGCCGATTTACCCGAAAATGTGAATTTTAAACAATTGTTAGGCGTTAGTTTTTTAGGCGGACTTGGATTTACCATGTCTTTATTTATTGCCAATTTAGCCTATGTTGAAGAAAATTTAGTAGCAGCGGCTAAAATGGGTGTTATAATAGGTTCGCTGGTTGCTGGTGTTTTTGGTTATTTAATATTGCGCTTTACATTAAAAAAAGATGCTGCTGAAGATTTTGATGACGAGACTGTTGAAGCATAGTTAAAACACCTCTTTATATTTGTATTCAACAAATTTAAAATAGTTGTATAATTTATAATTAACTTCTAATCCGTAATTGATGTTAAAGTTATAATCAATGGTGTTTTCATAAATATCGGGATTGTATCTCAAAGGATTTTGAGCCCTAATATTCCATTCAGTAACGTAAAAACGATTTTTAGTTTCTAAATAATTTTGTGAGTAATACCATTCAGGTTTTGCAATGGTATTCAGGTAAGTTTCATAACCAACATCAAAAATAATAATTTCATATTCTAAGGAATCATTGGCAATTCTTACAGCTCCTTCTGGAAGATTAGCAGTTTTTTTTAAAGTTGTTTTTGTGGTAGAAGAACAGCTAATAATAAACAAACCAATTGCTAAATAATATAATAAGTTTTTCATAACCAGGTAATTTAAGTACCTTAAATTTACAAAAACGGTTCCAATTCTATTGTTAATTTTTTTAATATTGTATCTTAAAACTATTCAAAATGACAAAAATAAGATGTGCCTGGTGCGGAAATGATCCACTTTATACGGAATACCATGATACTGAATGGGGCGTTCCTGTTTATGATGATGCCAAATTATTTGAATTTCTAATTTTAGAAACATTTCAGGCTGGTTTAAGCTGGATCACAATTTTAAGAAAACGTGAAAATTTCAGAATTGCTTTTGATGCATTTGATTATAAAAAAATTGCCAATTATAAGGAGGCTAAGTATGAAGAATTGTTGTTAGATGCTGGAATTATAAGAAATAAATTGAAGATAAAAGCGACCATATCAAATGCGGTTGCTTTTATGGAGGTTCAAAAAGAATTTGGATCGTTTTCAACCTATATATGGAATTTCACAAAAGGAAAACCCATCAAAAATAAATGGAACAATTCAAAAGAATTACCAGGAATGACAAAGCTTTCTGATGAGATTTCTAAAGATTTGAAAAAACGCGGATTTAAGTTTGTTGGTTCAACTGTAATTTATGCGCATATGCAGGCAACAGGTATGGTAAACGACCATATTAAAGGTTGTTTTAGATATCATGAAGTTGGTTCTTAATTTTTGAGTGAAATGAATCGGGGTTTGTTTTAATAAAAAAACTGCCCAACCTTTTACAAGTTGAGCAGTTAAACAATTAACCAAACTTTATTAATGAAAAACTTTATACTTTCTTTGATACTACAAATATAAAGCAGTTAACAGGAATAGAACCCGACATGCGGTGTCGTAATAGCTGCTTTTTTTATTCACAAAAAAACCACTAAAAAAATGTTGTAGTGGTTTAATTGTTATGAAAAGAAGTTCATTGATTATTCGTTTTTTACACGTTCAAGAATTTTTGTTTTTAATTCATTAAATTCTTTTTCGGTAATAATACCTTCATCTTTTAATTTGGCTAATTCTTTTAATTCTTCAATATAATTATTGGTTGAAGCATTTGAAATCTCGGGTATTGCTGTTGCCTTAAATTTATATCCATTAGCAACAAATTCTTTAAAGTCGTTTTGTCCACGCAACCATTTTAAGTCGGGCTCTGTTTTTATGGTTTCTAATTTTTTGTAATTATAATTTATGGCTTCGCTTAAATGTTTGTATGCGTTATCTCTATCTTCAATTAATGAATAAAAACAAGCTAGTTCAAAGTGCGTTTGTGGGTTTGATGAATCTTTAGAAAGTGATGTTTGTAATGAAGTGAGGTATTTGTTAAGGTCTTTTGTTTCAACTTGAATCGATTGCCCAGTGATATAATTATAATATGAAACAAGCAAAGAATTCATGGTCAATTCAAGACTCGAAACGGCTTCTGGATATTGCTTTCTTATACTTCCATCTTTTTTGAAAAACATGCGATAGTCATACTGAGTTTTTGGACCTTCAAGCATATAAAACTGTCCGACAAGGTAATTAAAAGTGACTTGATTGTTATTAAAATACAGCTGAACGGTATATTGCATATGATTGTAATTCTTAAGCCCCATAGATTTGTACCACCAAGCTTTTTCTGCAAAACCTGCAATTTTTATTTTTTCATTTTCAATATTTTCATTTAAAACATCTTTTGCGTTTACAAATGTTTCTTCGACCCACATCAAAGACCTTTCATAAATTTGGTTGGTAGTCAAATTGTTGAAATCAAGCTGAACGGATTCAACGCCATGAATGGTTAGTTTTAATTCTTGAATATCTTGACCTAAGATAAAATTTGAACTGATAAGAAGAAGTATAAGAAAAATGTTTTTTTTCATAATTGACTATTGAAGTAATGACCAAATTTAAAATTTAAAATTAATAGATAAAATGACATAAAGCAGGTTCGCCATATTTTTATAAAAAAACTGCCCAACTATCGAAAGTTGGGCAGTTAAACACTTAATTTGAAAAAACGTATTACTTGTTAGTAATAACATTACAAATGTAGTGATGTTAATTGGGAACTAATACGACAGGATATGTCAGCATACAAATTTATGGAATAGGCTGTTTATATATAATAAAAAAAGACCTGATCACAAGTGATCAGGTCGTTCATAGCATTTCCCCTTAATTCGATAATTATACATTTCTTTTTCTTGATGTAAAAGTAGTACGTACATAAGAATTTATTGAGGGGCGTATCCCTAAAAAGAAAGGGGGAAATATCCCCTTTCTTATCGTTCTGTGTAAGTGCTAACCTAACCAACCCTCTCGGTCTAAACTCCTGTATTGAATGGCCTCCGAGATATGTGTTGATGTAATGTTATCAGCACCTTCTAAATCTGCAATTGTTCTAGATACTTTTAAAATCCTATCAAAAGCTCTAGCCGATAAATTCAATCGTTCCATAGCTGTTTTTAACAACAACATGCTTTCATCGTTTAACTGACAAAATTTCCGAATTTGTTTTACACCCATTTGTGCATTGTAATGAATGTTTTCAAATTCTTTAAAACGAAGCGATTGAATTTCCCTGGATCTTGTAACCCGCTCTCTAATAACAATGCTAGGTTCTCCCTGACTTTCTTCAGTAAGTTTTTCAAAGGGAACAGGATTTACTTCTATATGAATATCAATTCTATCCAATAACGGACCAGAAATTTTGCTTAAATAACGTTGCATTTCTGCAGGTGAGGAGGTTACAGGTGCATCAGGGTCATTAAAATAACCACTAGGACTAGGATTCATACTCGCAACCAGCATAAAACTACTTGGATAAGTTACTGTGAATTTTGCACGTGAAATAGTCACTTCCCGATCCTCTAAAGGCTGTCGCATTACTTCCAATACAGAACGTTTAAACTCAGGTAATTCATCTAAAAATAATACGCCATTATGGGATAAGGATATTTCTCCAGGTTGAGGGTATTGGCCTCCACCTACCAAAGCAACATCAGAAATTGTGTGATGAGGGGATCTAAATGGACGTTGACACATCAACCCAGTATCTTTAACCTTACCAACAACCGAATGTATTTTAGTAGTTTCTAGAGCTTCTTGTAAAGTCATTGGAGGTAAAATTGAAGGCAATCGTTTGCTTAACATTGTTTTACCACTTCCGGGAGGTCCAACCAAGATGATATTGTGACCGCCTGCTGCAGCAATTTCCATTGAACGTTTAACAGACTCTTGTCCTTTTACATCAGCAAAATCAAACGTTGGATTGTCTAAATTTTTATTGAATTCTGCTTGAACATCTATTGTCGTTTTTTCTAACTCAGCTTTATCATCAAAAAAATGGATGGCTTCTGTAATGTTTTCAATACCATAAACATCTAATCCACTCACAATTGCAGCTTCTTTTGCATTTTGTTTTGGTAAAATAAAACCTTTAAAACCTTCTTCAAGGGCTTTTACGGCAATCGGCAAGGCTCCTTTTATGGGTTGTAAATTTCCATCTAAAGAAAGTTCTCCCATAATTATATAGTCTCCAACTTTAGTAGATTTAATTTGGTTTGAAGCTGCTAAAATTCCAATAGCCAAAGTTAAATCATAAGCGGATCCTTCTTTTCGTAAATCGGCAGGAGCCATATTTATGATGATTTTTTTGCCTGGAAGCTTGTAGTTGTTGTTTTTTAATGCTGCCGAAATTCGGTAACTACTTTCTTTAATTGCATTGTCAGGTAAGCCTACTAAATGGTATCCAATTCCCTTATCAATATTAACTTCAACGGTAATAGTCGTAGCCTCAACGCCAAATACGGCGCTGCCAAAAATTTTCACTAGCATATTTTTTATATAAAAATAGAAAAAAAAAGAATGCTAATATTAAAGAAATTTGGGTTTATTGTTATTTAAAACTTAATGAACATTTTTTTTGTTGAATTGCGTTCAACTAATTTGGTTTTAATTATTTCAGTAGTATTGTCTTCAAAAGGAATTTTTTCTTCAATTTTATCAATCAATCTTCTCGCGGCAATTTCCCCTGAGGTGTGCGCAAACCTATTTACACTTGTTAATGGTGGTGTGCTGTAACGCGATAAAATACCATTTGTAAACCCAACAATTTGAATTTCTTCAGGAATATTTACACCTCTTTTGTTTAAAACTTGTGTGGTTATGGCTCCTGAAATTTCATCGATAGTAAAAATTCCATCAACTTTATTTTCTTCCAGCATTTTATCAATAGCTTCTTTCAAATTGTCTTCATTTTCCAAACGGATAATTAAATTTTCATTTGGAAGAACATCATGTTTTGTAAGTGCTTTTAAATAGCCCTCTACTCTAGATTTGCTAACTTCTAAACCTTCAGAAGTTGAGACAAGTGCAATATTTTTACACTGTGAACGCATTAAAAACCGGGTGGCTTTATAAGCGCTTTTTACACTGTCAGTTGCTACTTTATCACAATTAATGTCTACGTCAATACGATTGTAAAGCACAATAGGCGTACCTTCTTCCAGAACATTTTTAAAGTGGTCAAAATTTCCAATTTTTAAGGTTTCTTCTGAAATACATGCAATAAAACCGTCAATGGTACCATTTGAAAGCATTTCCATGGTGTCAACTTCTTTTTTGTATGATTCATTTGTGATACAGGTAATAATATTATAGCCTTTTTCAGTCGTTATTTTTTCAATACCACGAAGTACTCTGGCGAAATAATAGGTTAAAATATTAGGCAACAAAATACCAATGGTTTTGGTTTTTTTGTTTTGTAAGCTTAAAGCCAAAGTATTTGGTTTGTACTTGTGTTCTTTGGCGTATTCTTGTATTTTTTTCTTTGTTTCGTCACTTATTTCGTAACTGTCATTTAATGCCTTTGATACGGTAGAAATAGAAACAGACAACGCTGTTGCAATTTGTTTTATGGTTATTCTCTTATTCATTTTTTGGTAGTATAGTTAGTTTTGTTGAAACAGATATAATTTCTTCTTTATTGATTTTCATTTTTCTGAATGTTCCATTGTTGAACATTTCGGTCTGATCTTTATAATGTTCACTAAATGGATTTCCAGATTGACCAGTAGGTAAAATACTCATACTATTTTCAATATCAGAAAAATCGATGATTCTTCTTGTTGATGGTCCAAAGGAAACGTTGTACAGTCCAGAATTATTGTAACTGTAACCGGTGTTGTCAATTACTTCACTGCCACCTTTTATTGGAAATGGGCCAACGTTAAAATAGCTTTTTAAAGCTTCAACTGTTCCAAGCGGATGTCCATGCTCTAAGGTATGAACTTTTCCCCAATTCCAGGTAGAAATATCAGAGCCAAATTGTTTATTTAATGAAGCTACAGCTTCAATCAGAGATTTTGATAAAATTTCTTTTTTAGTTTCAACTTTATCGGTTGAAGTTACATTGTCCCACCAAATGGAAGTATCTTTTTGAAGTTGATCAGCAATCATTCTTTTTACTAAATGGGTTGACAATAACTGGTTGAATAGTTTTTCGCCCAATTCATCTTCAAAAGTGTTTTTCAAATACAAATAAATCCATTTATTGTAAATGGTTGGCGCAATATCATTTGTGTTGTTTGAGCCATCCCAAAGTTGTAAAACGTCAATGGCATTTTGCTCGTTTTTAGTGAAGGAATTATAGTCCATTATAGCGGTGAATTCTTTTACATTGCTTGGTGCAACCGCCGATGTAACGTCGTTTATCATAGCGCCAAAAGTTTCTTTGTTCCAATTGTTTTTTGGTGCTAACAATGTTACAATGCGTTTGGCTCTGTCTTCAGATAAATAGTAGCCTGGATACAACATGTTTGAAATGCTATCTGGTTGATTGTTAGCTGAGTATACATATTCCCAAGAAGGGTTTTCAGCCATAGGATTTTCACTAAAATCGATAAATTCAATTGGGTCATCTTCACCTGTTGCGCCATCTAAAATAAATTTAGTGTTCACGTGTGGTTTGTGTTTGTATAATTTCCCAGCAGCCCACCAGGCTATATTCCCTTTTGCATCTCCGTACATAATATTCAATCCTGGAGCATGTATGATGGAAGCTCCTTTTTTTACATCGTTCATTTCTTTGGCATTTGAAATGATGTATAGTGCATCTAAAACATGTCCGTCAAATTGTGTGTAAGCCCAAAACATGGCTATTGGGTTGTTGTTCGTAAGGTCTTCAATCACCTCATTAACAATTGGGCCGTGACGAGAGTTTTTAACTTCAATAATTACATCATCTTCATCTTTTACTTTAATGGTTTTCGAAGTAATGTTATACTCGGAATAACCTTGAGGTGTTTTGTATTTGTTTTTTTCTGAAGGATGGTTTTCTTCTTTGTAAAAATCCAAATCGTCGTTCTCAAACATGGTTAAACCATAGGCATAATTTCTATTGTGCCCTAACAATGGAAACGGAACACCTGCAATAAAATACCCATACATTTCGTATCCCGGTGTTGAAATATGTGCTTCATACCAAGTGCCGGGTTGTGAATATCCAATGTGAGGGTCATTTGCAAAAAGCACATGTCCGGTTGAAGTTTTTTTACCAGAAACCACCCAGGAATTACTGCCAATAAGTGGTGGGATTGGAGATTTTTGCATAATGTTTTCTATGCTTGCAACTAAATTTTCAAATTTTTCTAAATCTTGAATTGAATTTTTTATGAGTGTTGTATTTGGATTTACATCAATGTTTAATTCCTTTAAATACTCGGGTCCAAGTTTTTCTTTAATGATGCTTAAAAGAGGGTCTGTTTTATGAGCCATTGCAAAACTAAAACCCATATAACCTAAAATATTATAAACATCCTTAAGTTCAAATTTTTCTTTTTCAATGCCAATAATTGTAAATTCAATAGGCGTAGGGCCGTTTTCTATAAATTGGTTGATACCACTTATATAAGCTTCGGCTAATTTGTATACTTCACTGTTTTTATCTAATTGGTCAATCGTTTTTTTTGAATTTTCTTCAATGCCTAAACTCACAAAAAATTGATCGTTTTTGAGCATATCTTTCCCGAAAATTTCGGACAATCTTCCAGGTGCAATTCTTTTCATCAACTCCATTTGCCACAGCCGTTCTTGTGCATGAACATAGCCCAAAGCAATTGTAGCATCTAATTGATTTTCAGCATAAATGTGTGGAATTCCAAAATCATCAAAATAAACGGTGGTTTCATTTTCAACAGATGACAATTCAATTTTTCCAGAATATAAAGGCTTTAAACTGTTAAAATACATCCATCCTCCTGAGATAATGAGGAGTGCTAAAACAAATATGATTAAAATGGTTTTTTTAAATATGAGCATTAAAATGGTTGATTTTAAAAGTAGTTCAAAGATAATGATTTCTTTGGAAAAACGTTATAGTAAAATAAATTTGTCTAAAAGTAAAAATTACTTTACATTTGAATGGTAAATTGATAAGTTATGAAATCACGTTTTTTATTTTCCCATCATTATAAACCAATAGGTTGGGTTATTTTTGTAATTGGTTTTATATTAGGAATTATTTTAATGCTAAACGATTATAATTACCCAGAGTGGGAGGTCTCAGTTTTTCCATTGATAAGTGAAAACGATTTTTTTTCAAAGCCAGCATTTGAATGGAGTACAAATAATATTGCAGATGAAATAGCTTCCGTATTTATGATTGTTGGAGGTATTTTAGTTTCCTTTTCTAAAACAAAAGATGAAGATGAGTATATTTCAAAAATTAGAATGGAATCGTTAATTTGGGCAACGTATGTGAATTATATTATTTTAATTATAACCATACTTTTTGTTTTTGATATTAGCTTCTTCAATGTTTTGATTTTTAATATGTTCACCATATTGTTGTTTTTTATGGTGCGTTTTCACTATGAATTGTTCAAATTAAAAAATGTGAAGGAAGATGAATAATAATATAAAAGTTGAACGTGCAATTCACAATATTACCCAAGCCAAATTGGCTGAAATGATTGGTGTTAGCAGGCAAACAATAAATGCTATGGAATTAAATAAATATGTTCCATCAACCGTTTTGGCTTTAAAAATTTCAGAAATATTTAAAAAGCCTGTAAATAAAATTTTCTTTTTAGAATCAGAAGATTAAAGGTATTTTTCTTGGATAACTTTTAAGTGATGTATTTGGTGACCTGCAATGATAAATCCTAAAGCTCTAACGGACATGTCACTGCCATTTATGGAGCCTGACAGGGTAAACATTTCATCAGAAAAACTTTTAAAAAGTGAAATTGTTGAATTTCTCACAAATGAAAATTCGTTTAATAAATCTTCAATATTTCTATCATTTCCATTTGAATTTTCCACATACCAATCCTCATTGAATCCTTGTAAATCAGTTGAATCATTTCTTGAAAAGCGCAATGCTCTGTAACTTAAAACTCGTTCAGCATCAATAATATGCTGAACAAGTTCTTTAATCGTCCACTTTCCTTCTTGATAGCTAAAATGTAGTTTTTCTTCGGGTAAATGCTTAATTGTTAGCAGCAGATCTTCTAACGAATTATTTAATATTTCAAACAAGTCTACCGTCCCTAAACTCTTTATATAATTTTTATAAAAAGGCGCATATTCGTTTTCGTTTACTTGTAAAGTTGTCATAATTTAAGCTGAATTTCTACTTGCGTTTATATTTCCAAACAAACAACGAGTTACCATTCTTTCATAAACTTGTTGTAATTCCGGGCTAGCATTTTCATCATTTTGCAATTCCTGTACTTTAAGCAATGCATACTGTTGAATTGTTAATAAAGGCAATACAATATCTTCTCTAATTGTTATGGATTTTTTACCAACAGGATTGTTCTGCATCAATTCCTTATAACCTGTAAGTTTTAAAATAAGACGTCTGGTTTCGTTGAATTCATGAAAAATCAAATTCCAAAATGGTCCAAATTCTTCATCTTTAGCCATATATTCAGTCAATCCGAAGAATGATTTTGTCATAGACATCATGCTATTTTTAATCAATGCTTTAAAGAAATCTGAATTTTCATATAATTGAACAACTTTGTCAAATTCACCAAGATCTTCGTATTTTTTCAAAGCTTTTCCAACACCATAAAAACCAGGAACATTTTGTTTTAATTGGCTCCAGGAGCCTACAAAAGGAATGGCTCTTAAATCGGAGAAATTCAATTCGCTAGAATTGGATCTTTTTGAAGGTCGACTTCCAATATTGGTTTGAGCATAGTATTTAAGGGTACTCATACGCTCCAGATACGGCAAAAATTTAGGATGATTTTTAAAGTCTACATAAGCTTGGTAGCTTGTTTTAGATAAATCATTCATAACTTCAATGTCTGTTTTTGACATAATATGATTGTTATGGTCAAAAATTTCGTTTGAAATACCAGCACTTAATAATTGTTCGATATTATACTGTGAAGAGTCTAAAGTTCCAAAATTTGAACTGATGGTTTGCCCCTGAATAGTGAGTTGAATTTCTTGATTCTCAATGGTTGGACCCAAAGAAGAGTAAAACTGATGTGTACGACCACCACCTCTTGCAGGCGGACCGCCCCTTCCATCAAAAAAGATGACTTTAATACCAGACTTTCTTGACAATTCAGTTAATTTTTGTTTTGCTCTGTATATTGCCCAGTTTGCCATTAAATAACCACCATCTTTGGTTCCGTCAGAAAAACCAACCATAATAGTTTGTTTGTTGCTTCGGTTTTTAAGGTGTTTTTTATAGGCCTTATTGGTGTATAATTCTTCCATAACCATCAACGAATTTTCAAGGTCGTCTATCGTTTCAAATAAAGGAATAATATCAACATTTAAATTATTCTTAAAACCGCATAAATTAAACATGGCAAATGTTTCTAATACGTTTATTGAAGTTTGATTGTTGCTTATAATATATCTGTGACAACCTCTTTCTCCATTGTTTTGTTGTATGGTTTTAATGGCTTTTATTGAACCTAGTGTTTTGGATACCATATCATCTTTAAAGATACTAATATCAATGTCGCCAAATACATTTGACAGTATGGTTGTTTGTTCCTCTTTACTTAATTCTAAGTAATTATCAGGGAAAATAGTGATACCGTTTTCAGTTAATTCATTAACCATTTGCGAAAACACATTGTGATGTACACGACTATCTTGTCTTATATCAAGTGTAGCAAAATGGTAACCAAAAATACGTACTTTATTAATAAAGCTATTGATTTCATCTAAATACAATGAGTAATGATCTTTAATTAAAGTTTCTTTAATTTTTACCAAAGTCTTCAAAAAAGCTTCTTGGGTAGGCATAGAGTATAAGTCGGGTGTTACGCTATTGTTAAAAAGGACTCTTTCAAGTTCTGAAATTTCTTTTTCTACACCATTAAAAGTCAATCTCTTTTTTAAATCCCTTACATCTCTGTAATAATTTTTTAAAATCATTTGTCTCAATCGCTTTGCTACGTCGAGTGTAATTTCGGTTGTAACAAATGGATTTCCATCTCTATCTCCTCCTGGCCAAAAACCTAGATTTATGATATCATTATCGAGGGCTTGCCCGTCGTATATATTATCTTGAATGTAGTTGTAAATATGGGAGATAGAATGATAAAATACGTTTTCTAAATACCAAATTAAACTCACCGCCTCATCATAAGGGGATGGTTTTACATGTTTAAAAAAGGGTGTTTTACCAACTTGAGCCAATAAATTTTTAATTGTTAAAAAATC
>Ga0102815_10001059_pt1 | contig 17487 bp, 7 predicted proteins | sample ColrivemetaGS759_FD_79113 | JGI IMG/M metagenome (GOLD analysis project Ga0102815, IMG submission 79113) | Estuarine microbial communities from the Columbia River estuary - Ebb tide ETM metaG S.759 | ecosystem: Environmental > Aquatic > Marine > Intertidal zone > Estuary | place: USA: Columbia...
CCTGACCGACTGTACTTGGTTCTAATAAGTTAACTAACTTTTTATATTTATCATCATTAGCATCATATGAAACTGGAATAGTATTACTTCCAGCGGCCGGTAACCATGTATCATACTCAGGATCTTCTTGATAAACATTAGATGTTGATTCCCAATCAGATAACACTCCGATATCAACTTCAATTAATGTTCCAACCGGATTTAATTGAATTGGCAAAGAAAAGTTAGCAGATGTTAGAGAAGCAGAAACCGCGGATTCAACACTACTTTCGAATTCGTTTTTTGTTATCCATTCTAATGTATCTCCTGCATTAGTGTTCCAACTTAAAATAGAATCCTCTACGGGCATACTTGTAGGAATTACCCAATCATAACCTATGCCTGGGAATGATAAAACGGGCGCGCTTGAGCTAGTAAATTCAATTTTGTCTCCTTCAATAAATAAATTATTATTAAATGAGGCATTACCGCCAGAGAATAAAGTTCCTCCTCCCCAAATAATTTCATCAGTTACAATTAATCCCCCTGCAGTTGTTTCTATATCACCAACATTTACTTTTAAACCAAACCCATCTTGAAGAATAGAATCACTCAACCCAAAATTAATTCCGCCGTCAATGGTTAAGTTACCTCCGCCATCAACACTGAAACCATTTGCTTCAAGTTGTCCGCCAACTACTAAATCGCCGCTTCCTCCAATTTCTAAATTACCATCAGTAATTAATAAGGTATTTGGAGAAGCCGTTTTTAAAGTTAGTGTTAACGAAGGATCTAATATTGATTTTTGAAAAGTAATATTAGGATCGTAAAAATTAGTATATGTTATTTCAGGTTGATCAATTTGGCCAATACTAAAGTTACCAGTAGTAATACTTACAGAATTAAAATTACCAATAAATTCAGAATTTGAAAATGAAGTTGCACCATCAAATACTTTATTTCCTGTTATCGTTTGGTTATTCGCTATTCCAACAACACCATCAATAGTTGGTATTTCACTTACGTTAATTTCATTAATTAACTCATTACACTTATCAGCCCATTGCTTAAAGGTGTCTGTGGAAATTACTGTTTCAAATGTTTTATTATTTAAGGGCATCTTTAAAGTATATACTATTTAATTATTATTTATATCAGATAAAATATGATTTTCTAAGATAGAAACTCTGTTATTTAAATCTTTAATTTGTTTTTTTAGATCGCGGATTTCTTTATTCTTTTTCTTTCGAACCATTGCTGATTTATAAGCTTCTTTATTTGTATTAACAATAGCTCCAGTTTTAAAGTCTTTAATTAAAGATGGATCGTTTTCTAATTGTTTAAATTGTTCCACTTATATTATGCAGTTGCGATTATTCTTAGATCTTTAACAGTTACAATATCGGTATTATTTTTGCCCCACATAACAGCTTTTATAATGAATGAAGTAAAGTCAATATCAGATGTGTCTTCTTCTAAGTTCTTTCTAAATAATACATCGGAATATGTTTTACCATCAGAGTTAATAGGAACAACCTTTGGTTCAGTTGGAGTAATTTCCCACCATTCATTTTGGTCATTATCATCAGAAGGTGTTACATCAGGATTTAATCTAACGCCGTCTTCATCGTCAAACATTTTAATAAAGAATTGAATTTCCGATGTAGCTGATGGGCGATTTATCGCAGCATAAACATCAACTTGATCTGAAGGAGTTTCTAAAGTAATTTTCTTTGTATAATATTGAGAAGTATTTTTCTCATCTTCGTAACCGCCTTTTTCTTCAATAAAGTAACTTCTTACTTCTAAAGCGATTCCATTCTTTTCAAGCATTGGCGTAACTCGGTTATCACTTGTTCCAATAATAATATCAAGTGTCGTGTCTTCAGCATTTCCAGCATTAACACTATGATTAACATCTCTTAATTCAATTGGAGTATTACTCTGAATATTATATCTCTTATTATTTAGTGTAAGCTTATTAACGATTGATGTTTTACCAGATATTGACATTGCGCTTTGATTGAGGTTTGCCGCTGCAAATTTTATCGTTGGTAAGTAACCAACAGCAGTAGCACCTTCACCTCCGCCGATATCTTCTATTGTAATTGTTGGTGGGGAAGTATAACCTTCGCCTTCATTAGTAATAACAATATCTGCAATAGCACCAGTATTAGCATCAATAACCGCAACGCCTTCGGCAGCTGTTGAATCGGGAACATCAACAAGAACGCCTGAAGTATTTAGTTCTTGTGGAACCGACATTGATACTGTAGTTGATGTAGTATAACCAGATCCTCCATTAGTAATTTCAACAGAATCTAAATATCCGCCAACTCGTGCTTGAGCTTTAATTGTAGCTCTACCAGTTTTAAAGGTAGCTCTTCTTAACTTGAATTTTAAGTCTCGGTTTTGCTCAGCGGTCCATGTTCGTTTATTACTACTTGTGAAGAATGAACCAATCGCAGGCTGCTTAGAAATAATTTGGTTTGTAATTAAATCAACCTTCTCTCCACCCATTTCAGCAATATACACTGTATATGATGGATCAACTGAGAATACAACAACGGCATACTCGGTTTTACCATTGAGGTAAACCGGTTTTTTAAACTCAAACTTAGTTGCAATTGAAGAGTTATTCGAAGTCTTTACTTGGCTTGGCCTTAATACTCTTTCACTGCCAGGAAGAATTTTGTTTGTTGGGTAACCATTCTCAACAGTAACAAGATAAGCTCTTACATTTTTACGTCCTCTTTTTTGGAAATACACATCCACACTTGTAGCATATATACCAGTTGTATCTCTAACAAAGAATGTTTGAGCGACTGGGTCCCACCTTCTAACCCTCGTCGATGTAGATGAACTAACAAGCACTTCTTCAAAAGATGAATCAACACTCTGTGAGACATCTGTAATAGCTGTTCTTACTACAGAACGGTTTGCTTGTAACGGCCTAACTACTAGTCGTGGAACGCTTGTACTTACAATTGATTCTTGTTGAACTGCACCTAAACCATTTGAAATGTATCTAGCAATTGCACTACTGGTTTCTTCAGATTCTAAATTACGAGGAGAATCAGTAAACTTAAGAGTTTTTTCACCAGAAGCAAACTTAAGAGATGGTGTATTAGGAACAATAAATGCTGCTTGTAATACTCCGTCAGAGTCAGAAACTAATGTTCTTGGACTTTGCCCACCCCAAGTCCTGCCATTACTAGCTCTTAAATATCTTCTATTATAGAACCTAAAGCCTCGGTTAATACCAGCGTTTGCATTAAAATCTAAAACATCGGAAGATCCCGTATATCTAGTTACATATTTAGTAACATCAACGTTATCAAAGAAAGCGTAGTACCTTGTATTTGGTTTAAGATCTTCAACTCTAACCCAAACTTGACGTGACCGCATAAATGGTTTATATGATACCGATGTTAAGAAGGTTCCTAAAGATTTATTAATAGAATCTTCTGTTAATCTCGTAAAAGTACCAGTTCTAGTTTGATCCAATCGCCTAGTTTCAGACTCAATCGTTTCTGATAGCGTTGTAGTTAAAGAGGTATCAAAAACATCAGTCCTTTGGGTTGTAATATCTGTTATTCCGATTCCGCGCCTAAAGCCAATCCTTTGAAAATCGGTAGTAGTAACTTGAGTTCTTTCATCGCCAAGAAGAAGCGAACTTTCGCTTAATACGTTTGTTTGCGATTGAGTACTAAGCAAAGTGTTTCTGTTGGTCTGCCATGAGTTCCATTCGGTACCAAGAACTCCTGCTTCACGTGCAAGGTTTGATATTGTAGTATTTAATTCATTAAAGAGATCAGTTTCAATTGCAGGATCCGTTTTAGTATCAACCCAAGTATCAACTTCTGGATTAAGCTCCATAATTCCTGAACTGTTTATTGTTTCATATGGCTGAACACTAATAAACTGAGTCCCCCGCTGCTGATTTACATAATTGGTTTCTTTATATGGGAAACCAATAACACGTGAGGTTGAGCATGTTTTATTAAATTCTGCATCTGTACCGATTTCAGATTCGTCAACAATATCAAATGGCAAGTTGGAACCAAAGTGGTATGGATAAAGTTTACCTTGCCCTCTTTTAACTGAACACTTATAATATTTTTCTGAAATATTACCTACAGTATGGCCTCTAAATCCATCAACGATAAATCCGTTTTTAAATCTTTCTTCACCATCGGTTCCATAGACACCTTTATCTTTTGCTGATTTTTCTAAAAGAGAAAGAGCAGTATAATATTCAACATTAGAAATTCTAGAATCAAGCTGCCCAATATCGCGCATCGTATATCTTCTATTATTTACACGATCTTTAATTATGCCGCCTAAAGTAAACGTATAAGGAAATAGTGTTAAGTTGAATAGAATCATCGAGTCATCAGGAACTGATGGAAACTTCGGTTTTAAATCAGCTTCACCTTTTAAGATAGAGAAAATGCCCTTTGAACTAACGGTTATTAAATCTTTACGAGCTAGATAAAAATCTAGTTCCATTTCAACCGTACTATAAGGATCTAAAGAGAACCTGCCATTTGCTGTTTCAACATGCCTAAGGTCTATTACATCGTGTAAGCTTGTTTGTTGAAAAATAGGAATCTCTTCTAAAGGAACCTGTGAATCATCTGCATACTTATAACTGTTAACCGTATAAAAATTTCCGCTGCCAACAAAATCCCAATGAGTATATGAAATTGTTGTAGCGCCATCTTTTAAACACCGAACTCTTGCTTCCTGATAACGGTTCTTCCTTTGGCCGTCGTTAACCAGTTCCCATTCAGTTGTATCAACACTAATTAAATGGTAAACATTACTCAACGTTATTTTGTCTCCTACTTTAAACTCAAGAGGTTCTCTAACAGGATCGGTGTTTGGAATTTTATCAGTTACATCTAAATTAGTAACTGAAGTTTTAACCTTCTTTCCTAGTCTTTCAGAAATATTTGTTTCAACACTTGCTAGTAATCTAACTTCTTTTTCATTAGCAGAGCCGCTATCGAAGTTTGTTAAATCAATAGTTATAATATCGGCTGAACTAGTTCCCAACCCGATAATTTCAAAACTGTCATTTGGTACATGATCATATGTGGCGGGGTTGTCGCCATTATCAACCATTACAACCATATTGGATTTACTCTTATCAATAAATCCATTATCTTCAGCTGTAAATGTTACTTTTACTTTATTATCAGTTGGATCCAGTTGAGCTGTGCCATTTAAAATTCTTTTTTCAGTTCCTTTTAAAGAACGCACTGTTTTAACAGTTTGATATGGAAGATTTAAGAATGATGAACTAATATTTGTATCATGTATACGTTTACCATTTTTTGGTTCAACGATAAAGTCCATAGTTCCTATATCAGTTATTTCTACATTACCTGCTACTGCGATTCGTTTAACATCTTTATATGGTCGAGTGTTGTCATAAGAACGAGCAATGTCGGTAAGATATAGTCTAGCTCTTACTTTACCATCGCTGTTTTCGCCAAGTACTTCAACAGTTGATATTCTACATGTACCCACATTGCTGCCTTCAATAAGAACCTCACCACTATTACTATCATAAGTTCTTTCAGCAAAGTCGTCAACGTCATCGGTCTTCCACATAGTATATGTTTGAACATTTGAATAATCAAGTGCAGGTAAACCAAATTCATTATTAGCCGATTCAATATAACCTTCAACATATGTTCCTAAATCTGCAGTGATCGCAGTTTTTAATAACTCGCCACTATTTTTATCTGCATATGACTCACGCGCACGACTTGCAAAAAGAGAAATCTGCTCGGGCAGATCTACTCTATATCCTTTAACATAAGCAGTTGACGGTTGAATAGTAACGGCATAATCATCGTTAGAATCAGTAACACTTTCATATCCAGCTTCGATTAAATCCTGTACACTTTTATATAAACCATTGAATTCGCCTACAGGATTTCCATCTTCGCCATCTCCACCCCAAATATCACGAATTTCTAAACTGAATGGATCTAAAACATAATCACCAGATTCTTCTGATGTTCTTGTTGCAAAAATATCGTTTAAAGGACTTTCATTATTTTCAACTTTTGTTTCTAAAATAATATTAGAATCCTGAATTTCTAATATAACAATATTAGAAAGCTCTAACGTTTCATCTTTAACAAGATCAAGTAATAGAGAAATTTGATAACGGTCTGCGCCGGGCGCAGCATAGTTAGGAAAGCCATTTGAATTATCGAGTAAAGTTCCATCATCATTATAATTAACAGTATCTTCAGTTACAGATAATACAACCTTTCCAGTATATACAAGTTCATCATCATCTAATGCAATTGCTTTAAATTGTGATTTAATAGGAACACAATTTCCTTTTATAAAAAATACGCCATTTGCAATACTTGCACCAACAGCCAAACCTTGCTTAATAATACCACCAATAAAACTTCCTGTAGTTACATTGTTTTCAATTGTAATATCAGTATCGTTAAAAATACCTAAGTTAGTATCATTATCATCAACGTTATCGCCTGTGTAATGAATGAAAAGCCTGTAAGTTTTACTTGCATCTTCGGAATTTTCATTTTCATTTATAGTAACAACGCTGCTGATACTAGCGGTTAGAGTAGTCTCAGTTTGCTTTAATTCTACATCTGGTAAATTGGTTATCCAAGATTCAAAAGTTGATACAAAGTCAGAAGGAATGATAGTATCAACATAACGTAAAGTATCATCGAAAGATGCAGCTCCTCCAACAATAGGAGAATTTGATTGAAATAACCCTTGACCAAGTTTATCAACTTGACTTTGTAAAATAGATTGTGCCTGATTTAATTCTCTTGCTTGGACGCTTTGCCCAGGCTTAAATAAGATCCTTAAATAGTTTTTATCTTCAGGCGTTAATCCATTACCGTCTGGTGTATTATAATCGTCATAGTAATTTTCCGGATATATTGTAATTGCCATTTTATAATTGTATAATTAGTTTTAATTCTTCGTTTTGACCTTCTTCTCTTTGAATACCGCTTCGGTTATCTAAGAACATTACTGTTCCAGTATCTCTTTCATAAGAAGGTTCATAAAGACCTTCAAGTGTAGTTCCAGTATATTGGCCACTTGTTTGTCCATCTGGAGATTCAAATGTTAATTGCTCTCCATTAGGATCAATATCAGTATATCCATATTTATGGTCGGTGTAATAGTAATATGAAAAATATGACTTAGGAGTTTGCGTTTGATTTGATTCTATATCTTGAATATAAGCAACTACTCCACAATGTTTTCCATCTTGTAAAATTTTCCAGCCTGGCCCAATTTGAATATTATCAATCATTGGGATTGTTTGTTGAACTGGGCTACCTTCGCCTTCTAATTGAAACATTCGTAGTGGAGTAATAAAATCATCAGATAATAAAGGATTACCTGCAGTTGATTGTAAAGGGTTTTTAATCAACGAAATTTGATGATATTTTGTATTATTTGGAATGAATGGCGCAAGGCTCGTATCTGCAAACATACCTACATACCAACTTGGTAGAGTTTCGCTCTTAATTCCACCAAAGCCGGTTTCAGGAGCAATAAGGGGAATAATAACAGCTTCTTGTCGTTCACTTACGGAAGGACGTACATCAGACTCAAGTTGTAATTCATTATCTTCTGCACCAGTAGTTGATTCTGTAGTAAGTAAAGGATCTAATACAAGCTTGGCTTTACTGAATCCCCAAGCAGCAACGGTTTCATTGCCAACTAAGTTTTGATCAAAATCAATTTCATATGGGAAATTGACTTCTTCTTCTGAAGGATCATATCTAATACCAATAATTTTAGCAGAGTCATCAACAGGATCTAAATTTGGATTACCGGAATCAATTTTAATTTTTAAGTTAACTTCAATTGTTTTTTCATTTCCGTTTAAATCTAAACCAACTAAATTACCAATACTATCAAATTCAGTTTCGCCGCTTAAAGTAGGATGGCGATAAATATTACCACCATTGATAACTCTAAAACCATAAACGGCTCCAGCAGTAATATCAACTGATGTTGACGAATCTTCCGTTGGTAATTGGTCATCTGTAATGGCAACAAATGAATCAGTATTAATTGAAGAATATTGGTTATACTTACCTAAGTAAGCCCAGTCATAAGTTGATAAGGCACTTGAATATAATCCATAATTAGAAATTTCTTCAAAGATACCTTCATCAAGTACACCAGCCGCGGTTGCACTTTCTGATTTACCAATACATAAAAATAGTTTATCTTCTCCTACAGTAATATAGCATGGCTTTAAGCCAGTATCAGGACATCCATAAAAACAACTAGGATCAAAAGGATCATATACTTTATATGAAGATAGAGCATCATATGGGTTTTTAGGAATAACATTAGTAAGATTATTTGTTGTTACTTTAAATAAACCAGTAAGATGCTCAATCGCTCTTTTCTCATCTCCATATGTTCCATTTGGAAACGGAGATGCGTCATTTGCCGAAAAGTTATCGTCCCATTGATCTTGTTGCCCAATACCTATATAATAATTATTGGTTATAAAATCACTGGAAAAAAGATTTTTCGTATTTCTTCTAAATTGTTCTGTAATAATTGCGGCCATTGTTTATATTTATACTTTTAATATTTACTTTTTTTATTCTATTAATTTGAGTTACTTTCGGTTGGATACCAACAAATCAGTTCAGATGCTGGCCCTGGTTCAAAGTAAACTAATGAATTAATATAATCTGAATCTGCTATGAATGTATCATTAGGACTTAAATCGACTAAAGCACTTCCATATTCAAGAACGTTTTGGATAAATTGAACATTTTTAATATAAATTTGATATTGACCTGATGTAGGTATATCTTCAAAAATTAATTTTAAAGTGTTTGCATCAGATGATTTTCCATAGACATAAACAACGTCACCTGTGTTTATATCTCTAGCAGAAAATATAATTTCACTAGTTCCTAAATTATGAGTAATGTCAATTTCATTATTAACTCCATCGCCAATAGTTGTTATATAGTCATCTAAATCTTGATGATAAAATACTGAAACTTTTAATAAGTCTGGGTTTAGCTCTGGCCTTTCATTAAATGATAATTCTAAATTATTTGTATCAACGACTCGGCCACTTACTATTATATTTTGTGTAGTAAGTATTTCGCTAACTGCAAAAATAACATTTTCACTATTAAGATTATGGTTAACGTTATATGTCCACGCATCTGCTGGCTCAGTCGCGTCCCCTGAATTAATTTTAATTGCGCTTGGATTACGAGCCAATCTTAATGTTATATTCTCACCATAATAATTAGATGGACCTGCCTCATATCTAGTTGATTTACTTAAGTTAGTTACATCATAACCCCAAGCTCCTCCTCGAATAGTTCTTCTCTCCGTAGGATCATCGCTTGTTAAATCAAAGGCACTTTCTAGAAATTCATAAGCATTACCGCCTTGGCCCATAGTACCATATGAACTTAATCCACCGGCTTCATAAACAGATGCGACCGTATCATTTGTAGGATCTTGGTCAAATACAGCAGTGTCTTCATCTGTTCCACTTGCAACTGCAGTAGGTGGAGTATCGCTACCTGTTGGATATTCATAATATCCACCAGATCCTTCTCCATTTTTATTAGGATCATAGTAAGCAGCTTTATACCATTCATCTTCATCAGGCATAAAATATTTTGCATCTTTATGCCTAAACCGATTACTAGCCGACCATGAATCTTCTAAAGGCCATAATTCAATATCATCATTATCATTTGAAGTTGTAAAGTTATATGCTTCTTGATAACCATATCTTACGTTTAACCAATTAATATATCTTGAATATTGATTAATACTTAAACCCAAAGCTGAACTATCGGGATCAATCGGGGGCGTTGGAACTTCCACTCGCGCGACACGAATACTTATCGCTCCTGAGGTGGAGCTGTTGAGGCGGAAGGACGACTCCATGCTGCTGGAGGATTGGCCCCAGTTACCGCCACGGGTTGTCCGGCCCTCAGTTGGTTGAGAGTTCACACCATCAGCCGCACTTTCATTCCACTCAAATGTGTTACCGCCTTGACCCATTGTCCCGTAAGGACTGAGACCACCAGCTTGAGTTACATCAGCAGGACCACTTTGACCACCATAAACAGCTGTATCAGAGGCCGTTCCACTAGCTACCGCTGTTGGAGCAGTATCACTACCGGTTGGGTATAACCAATAACCAGCGTTAGTACCGCCACTCTTATAATATGCTGCTTTGTACCATTCATCTTCTGACGGTAAGAAATACTTTGCATCTTTATGTCTGAATAGATTTTCACCACCGGTTTGCCAAGCTTCAGCGCTACTCCAAAGATCAAAGCTCGTTGACCCGCTTGGATCATTAAACTTATATGCTGGTTGAGCTCCATCATTTATATTAAGCCAATTAACATACCGAGCAGATTCGTTCCAGGTTACACCTGTAGCTGGTTTATCTGTACCGCGACTATCTATTGTAATCAGACGAGCACTGTTTGCAGGGTCAGCATTATAGTCAGCAATGTTACCTTCAGTAATTGCAAACTCACTAATATCATATTCATAACTAACATCACCATAGCCGGTGGTATCCGCAACGTTACCCTCATCGCCAATAGTTACAAACGTTAACTCCACCGGAGGATTTTGTGGAACAGGCAATGGAGAATCAGGCCATAATTCAATGTCTGATTTTTTAACTTCATATTTTGCAATTTCATAATCATATGAAACTGAACCATAATCACCATCTGCTGAATTATTAATATCTCCTATTAACACAAAATCATTTCCACTTATTATAGTATCATCACCATCAAAGGTAGTAGTGAATCCATTATTAACTGGCGTATTATTATTAACCGATCTAAAAATAGTTACATAATATTCATTCTCTTCAGGAGTATCAAAGAAAGAAAAGGAAACTGTATTTGCATTAATAATTTCCCATTGAACATTAACATTCAATTCATGCGTTATTGTATTTCTAATAATAGGTATAACATTAACTGTATTTAAATTATGAGTAATTCCTAAAGAATTATTAATACCATCACCAAGTTTAAACGATAAGAAATTTTGTATAATCCCAGTCGTGCTCGATTGTTTTACATAAATTTCATATTGGTCTATTGAAGGAATTTCGTTAAATTCTAATTTAATAGTATTGATATCTACAATAGATGCAAACGCATATTGAACGTCATCTCCTGTTGATACTTCTTTTAAAGAAAACGTTACATCCTCAGTACCAATATCATGCTCAATTAATATTTCGGTATCAACACCATTACCAATTAAAGAAGAAAAGTCATTAGATTCATTCTTATGAAAAATTGTTATATAATATCCATTAGGCGCTGCTTCCGGCTCTTGAGAAAAAGTAAATCTTAGTGTATCGTTATCAACGTGAATCGCATTAACACTAATAAATTCATTTGTTGCTAAGTCTCTAACTGAAAAGATTAGCTTATCATTTGAAAGATTATGGTTTATATCTTTAACCCAATATAAAGTTCCGTCAATATCGGTTTCAACAGTTTCACTTCCATCGAAACTTTCTGCATAACCATTAGAAAATTCTTCTTCATCAACATTAAAAATATATGCGGAATATTCAGAAATTGATGGAGCACTACTAAAATTAAAAATAAGAGTATTAGAATCGGTTAATTCAGCATGTCCATGTACTGATAATTCGCCTGTAATATTATTCTTAAGTAATGGAATAATATTTAAGGTATCAAAATCATGTACAACAGATAAAGTAGAATCTATTCCATTACCAATAACAAACTTTTTTCGATCGCCTGTATCCAGTACTTCATTAGTGAAATCAATCCAAGAATTAATATCAACAATTGCGGTTTCATTAGGATCTATGTTACAAGTATAAGAGCGAGTAAAATCGTCAACTGAAGTATCAAAACTCCATCCTGCAAATTTAGCATTATCGTTTTCAACAGTTCTGCCTGGGCTAAAATCTAATTCAGTTCCTCCAATTGTATAATCAGAATAACCGTCGCCAAATGCGCCATGATCTAAGTATTTACCAATACCTCTATAAGTATCATCCCATCTTTTTACTTGGCCATAAGGATCATCTGTAATTAGAATAGCAATTGCATAAGAAGCGTATATAGCACGAAGATTATAATTAGAACATTTAGAATTAATAGTATTTCTTAAATATTCAAGATAATGGAACTTACTATTATATAAGACAGTAAATACATAAACTAATTTTATATCAATGCAAGGTTGATATAAAGGTGAATGTTTTCCAACAGCCTTTTCCCAATCAATGCTTTCCCAAAACTCACATGGGTCTTCTGGTATTTCTTCGCCTTTTAAATATTTTGTTAATTGGCCACACCCATCATTCCACATTGTCTCTAATGAGATATCACCACCAATTGCGCTAACAGTTAAAGCAGTAAAAAACTTTAAGCCGGCTGGGTGAACGAATTTTTTAAACTCGCTTTTCCATTCAGCGGAATCTCGGTTACTACTAATTAAGTATGAGAATTCTTGATACTTATAACTGTCTCTTAATTTAAATTGGTCGGACGGTACAGATTTATCATTACTTGTATGAAATATAAAATCCTTTGGGTAAATTAAAGTTACAACTTCATTATAAAATATTTTAAAGAATGTATAAACGCTTTCTTCACTACCACGATTGGTATAATAGTTTGCAATTATTTTAAAAAGCCTTTGGCGATCTAATGTTTCGGATTGAGGAATGTTTGGAGCAATAACTCTCTCAATCGCATCTAAGTATCTCTCACTTGCTAAATCAATGTCATGCGCAGAGATTAAGTTTTGAATTTCAAAAGATGGATTTAATTCAGAGTTAAGATGTTTATAATATTCTTTAATTAAGACTATTAAATTTTTAGCCTGGCTTTCGAAAAAGTCAGGAAGAACCTCTGCGGCAGAATAATTTTCTACCGCCTTTGAATTGCCGCTTGCTACACTTATACTCATTTAATTAATTTCTTTCTCTTGGGAATGCTTGGTAATCAATAGATTGAGTAACACCACCTCGAGCAATTTCATCAGGGTTGGCTAAAATCCTTGTTGAAGATTCGTCTATTCTTAAAAGAAAGTTTCTAGTTCCAACTACATCATTTGATTCAGGGTGAACTAATATTTTTAATCTAACAGGAGCATCGGCAAATATAGAACGTAATTTTAATATACCAGTTTCTAAATTTATTTCGCCAACATTTCTAATTCTCGTAATAGTGTTTTCATCTCCTATTTTATAAAGAAATATATTTCGTTCTCTAGTTGAATTTGGTTTTATTTCATCGCCTAAATATACGCGTTCTCCATTTTCTGTCCATGGAATATCGGTTGTTGTTTGAACAAGAACGGATCCATCATCAACTGTTAAAGGAACGCCAAATTCAATATTAAATACGTTTTGGCTATTATCATCAGGAATATTAATTGTTTGTTGTACAAATACTCGAACAAGCGTATTAAGAACGGCGCGCGACGAATTATCAACTGCACCAACAAATTGAGAATGCCTGAAAATTGTATCAAACTTATTTAAAACATTATTATTATAAGGTATTAAAACCTTATTTTCAACTTCAGCCTGCATCTCATTTGTAACCAAGCTTGTAATATTTGTATCATATTTAAATAATACATCAAGAACAATATTAATATATTTAGCATCAACAATTTCAGGTTGAAGAGATAGAATTTTTTTAGTACCAAGATAATCTAAAATTTCTCTTTTATTTAAATCCGTTAACTTTTCATATTCTCCGCTATCAGAAAAGGTATCAAGTGCAACAAAAATTTTACCATATTGAGGAGGAACATTATCTTCACCACCCCAAACACTTGCACTCTGAATGTAACCAAACTTGGAAAGAATTAAGCTGCGATAATCATCAGCAGTTACCGCTCGGTTTTGAGTAGTAAAAGAGTTTGTTGCATTAATCTTTAATTCGTTATTTGCTTCTTTAACAGATCCTCCAAAGACTCTTGCGTTATCTCTAATCTCCAATGAAACTTCTCTTCCAATTGGATTGTTAGGATCATTAATTTGATTAACTGAGAAAGAAGAATTTAAACCATTTGCAGCGATTCCTTGAGTTGTTAGATATTCAATTTCTACAACCTGACCAGCAGTAAGGTTTTTTCCAAAAATACCATTACCAAAATATATTTCATATCGACCAAATGAGTTTTCAAATATAAAGTAAATTGTAGAATCTTCATTTACGCTACCAATATTAGAATATCTATTAAATACAACAGCACTGCCTTCACTCTTATTTGTAGTCGGATAAACCCTAACAATAAGAGTACTTAAATCAATATCTTCATCAATGATTTCATATCGAGTTCCATCATCACTTGCGTCTACTGCAAAGTTTCTTGAAACTAAACTACCTTCTCTGGCAATAATTGGAGAATCTTCAGTTGTCTCATAATAAAAATTACCACCTTCTGCAACCTTTTTAAGGCGAATAATATCATCAAGAACAACAAAGTTAAATGAAGCCTCATTAAATTGCGATGAAAATATACTGCCTTTTGGAATAACATATTCTTCTTGCGCGTCTTGTTCAACTTGAAATTTTCCATCAAGAATTGCAATTGGCGCGCTATAACTACGAGGAACATATCCTAATAGTTTAGCAGAGCTAACAATACTGCTTCTTAATTGAGCGCTATCAATAAAGCTTTCATTAACTGCCATGTGAGCAGTCACCGCATTATAATGAGTATTATATGCAAGTACATCTATTAGATTATTTAAGTTAGAACTCTCAAAATCCCAGTCAGTCAATTCAGACTCACCACTTTTGAAATAATCAATAATGTTCTGTTTAATAGTTTCAAAATCTAATTCTGAAACTTTAAGTTGTTCTCCTGCTTGTGCCATAAAATTATCTTAATCGGTTTAGTGTGAATGATATTTCTTCATCTGGAGCATATCCAGCGATAAATGTTATTGATACCTCATAGTCAGTATCAAACTCTCGTTGGAAAACTTCAATATTTGTAACTTTTACTCTTGGTTCAAGCCTTTGCAATGCTATTTTAATTTCGCTTCTAATAGCAATTGCCGTAACAGGCGTAGGATGTTCGAATAAAAGAGTTTGAATTTTAGTTCCAAATGAAGGATTAAATGCGCGAGATCCAATTGGAGTTAATATAATATTTCTTATACTATTTTTAATTGCATCAATGTCTGTTGATAAAATAGCTTGCCCTGATATTGGGTGCGCTACGCTATCACTAATGTCAGTATAATATCTTTCTGAAATGACCTGTGGTGAATAACGAGGTTTGTTAAAGTCTGACAGAATGGTGTTCATATATTATTTATTTATAAAAGAAGCCTAACCCCATTTATCTTGAGAGGCTGTATATATGGTTGAAATTTGTGTTCCACTAGAATATAAGAACGCTTGAACGCTTTGTAATTGAGTTTTACTATATGCATCTACATGTTCAGCATCTATATATAAATTTAGTAATGAGAAATCTTTGATTCCTTCTGCCGCGTCAACAACTGTAACCAACCCCTTTGAATTTATTCCAGCAGGATCATATATAGATCCATCTCTATTCTTTAATTGTAAAACGGTTCCTCCTTTAAATTTAGTACTTGATACACTATAGCCTGATTTTAATTTTTCATTATATGTACCAATAAAGATAGAAGCATAACTTCGTGTTCCTAATTTAATTCCAAATTGATTACTTAATCGGTCGGTATCTTCTTCAATGTTTTTATTTCTTTCATCAATCCAATAATCAATTAGTTCTTGAGGACGTTCGGCTTCTGCTATTGAAAGGAATCTTAAATAGTTCCAATCAGGGCCACCATATATTGATATACCTGTTGATGCTAAAGAACCAACTGAAATAGCCGCTTCTGTTACTTTACTATCTCTAGCTTTTCTATTTGCCGGTGGCGATAATATATTATCAGGAATTTTAAAGAAGTTGTCGCCTGTCCATGACTCTGGCCCTTCTTCAGCTTTTTTAATTTGAAAGTGTTTACCTATAAGGCCCCCATCTTTATCAGCAAGATCCATTAATTGAGAAACTCTAGTTTCAAATTCATTCTTATCATCTGCAGACCATAGTTTTTTATTTTTCCTTAATTCTTCATCGGCTGCTTGTTGCAAAGCCGTTTTAGGATCACTACTTGTTTCAGGTGCGTATGGTAAAACTTCTGGAGTTCTAGTTCCTGCGAGAGAATCATGAAAATCTCTACCGATAAACTGTAAGCTAGCCATCATACCCATTCCACTTTCAGTCTTTGAGACATTTGATTTATCATTAACAACATCACTCATTCTAGCCATAGCTTGTCGATAATCAGCCTTTGCTTCTTCAGCCGCATAGTTAACATTAACAGGTGGAGTAAAAGATGGAAAGGGCGCAGGTGGCTCATTTAAAAATTGACCAGCCTGAGGAATAGGTTTGGCATTTCCACTAGCATCAACTTTATAATCAACTAAACTGCATGGATCAAAGGAAGTAATATTATCAACTAAACTATTAAGATCTTCAACAGCATCACCAAATTTAGATTGTATATCTGCAATGATTGATATTCTAGCAAGAAGATCAGGTGCGTTAGCTGCTTGTTTTAATAAGTCAGATAAATTCTTTTCTTTTAATTTATTAATTTCTTTGCCAACATCTTCTACCGTCTTTGATATTTCTTGCATTTTAGAAACTTGTTTTGTAAGTTCCTTTGCATCGGGAATTCCACTAGCAAAATCAAATGCTTGTTTTTGAACATTCTCTAATACAAGATTATCAATATCTTTAAAGCAATCACCCGCAGAAGATACTTTAGAGATAGCATTGTTTAAACCAATCCCACTTAATTTGTTTCCAAAACCATTTACATTGATAGCCATAATATTTTATGCAGGTCCTCCGGTTGATGATCCATGTACTCCACCATATGGATGGATGTGTGATGATAGAGAAACTGATGGGCCAAATACATCTGCATAACCAGTAATTTTTCCATCTGCTTCAAACGTTGAATGGTTTTGTTGTTTAGCAGCAACATCTAATTCATTTTCTAGCCAAGCTTTTTCTTCAACGAACAATTCACTTCCTGAGAAACGAAAAGTGCCGCCGCAATCAAAATTAATAGCGTCAGCGATTCCAGTGTTTAACGATTTGCCTGCTAGAGTTATTCCTCCATTAGGAACTGAAGTTAACTTAGCGCCATTAACAATATTAAAATCATTTTGCCCTGCAAACCCGACTCTGTTACCAGCTACATGAGAATTATATTCTTCGCCAAGTACTTTATGTCGATGAGAGCCGTTTATAGTTTCCTCAGCATCAGCGTGAACATTTAGTTTATAATTTTGACCTGCCTTTAAACCAACATCACCAGTAACTGCTTTAAAGTTATTTCCATCTACACGAGTATCAACATTACCTTTAACATTAACATTCATATTACCACCA
>Ga0102815_10001060_pt1 | contig 17479 bp, 10 predicted proteins | sample ColrivemetaGS759_FD_79113 | JGI IMG/M metagenome (GOLD analysis project Ga0102815, IMG submission 79113) | Estuarine microbial communities from the Columbia River estuary - Ebb tide ETM metaG S.759 | ecosystem: Environmental > Aquatic > Marine > Intertidal zone > Estuary | place: USA: Columbia...
TCAGTGCGGCACTACAGCGCGGCGAGCTGGTCTGTATCTTCCCCGAAGGCAAGATTACCGACAGCGGACAGATGAATCCATTCAAGTCGGGCGTGACCCGCATCGTCGAGCGTGATCCTGTACCTATTATTCCAATGGCATTACGGGGGCTCTGGGGCAGCTTCTTCAGTCGGGCCCATGGCAAGGCGATGTCGCGTCTGTTTCCACGCGGAATGCTGAATCGCATCGAACTGGTTGCCGACGACGCGCTCACCGGACCCGACATTCACCTTGAAGATTTACAGCAGCGGGTAACCGCACTTCGCGGAGACCGTCTCTAGCAGCCTGATCAGGTACCCATCATCAGTGCCGGATCTTCACCCAGAATACGGGTTAGAAACTGGCAGACCGCGTCAACACGCGCTACGTGGCGCAGGTCCTCGTGCACCAGTAGCCAGTAGCTGCGCTCTACCGAGACCTGATCAGGCAGCACTACCTGTAACTCGGGCTGATGGCGCGCCATAAAGCAATGCACCAGGCCGAGGCCGATCCCCTGCAGTATTGCGTTGAACTGGGCACTGACGTTGGTGCTGCGGAAAACCACATGGGCATTCTTGAAGGTTTTGTCAAAAAAACGTAATTCAGGCATTTCAATCAAATCTTCGATGTAGGAGACGAAATCATGCCGGGACAGGTCATCGATACTTGTAATCGGCGGGTGCCGCGCAAGGTAGTCGCGCGTGGCAAACAGGCGCAGGCGATAGTCACAGAGTTTCCAGGCGATCAAGCGTCCACTGTCAGGACGCGACAGGCTAATCGCAATATCGGCTTCACGTTTGGATAGACTGGTTCGACGGGTCTCGGCGACCAGTTCAATTTCGATCCCGGGATGCAGGCTGGCGAACTCGGTAATATGACGCGCAATTACCTGCGAGCCGAGCGCTTCCGGGGTAGCAACGCGTACCGTACCGCTCAGGCGCGCGTCCTTGCCGGCAATTTCCTGGTAAAGCCGGTTGCAACGGGTTTCAATTTGTTCCGCCAGCGGCAATAGCCGCAAGCCAGCATCGGTCAGTTGGTAACCATTCGGTGACTTGTCAAACAGGCGCACGTCGAGCTGTTTTTCCAGTGTGGTGATGCGTCGGCTGACCGTGGTGTGATCAACCTGCAGTCGCCCGGCAGCACGCACCAGCTTGCCCTGGCGTGACAATTCGAGAAAATACTTCAGATCGTTCCAGTCATACATGTGTAAAAACGCACATTGGATGTGGGTTTTCGACTATATCCTTGCAGAAATATCTTGTCTATACTGCGCCACCAATTACTTGTACCTAACCCTAGCAGGAGCCGCCATGAGTCAGCCCGCCGAATCCGTCACAAGCGAATTTCCCCGATTGCACCATTACATTAACGGCGCGAAAGTCGCCGGCAGTAGCGATCGTTTTGGTGATATTTTCAATCCTAGCGAAGGCATCAAGGCCAGCGAAGTACCGCTCGCCTCACAAGCCGAAGTAGAAGCGGCGATTGCTGTAGCCGCAGACGCCTTTCCGGCCTGGGCAGCCACCTCTGTTCTGCAGCGTTCGCGCATCATGGCGCGCTATGTGCAACTGCTCTACAAGCATCAACATGAACTGGCCACACTGGTTTCCACCGAGCATGGAAAAGTCATCGAGGACGCCATGGGTTCGGTCCTACGCGGCATCGAAGTTGCTGAGTTTGCCTGTGGTGCGCCGCATGCGCAAAAGGGTGACTTCTCTGATAATGTCGCCAACGGTATCGATATCTACTCGATGCGCAAGCCGCTGGGCGTTGTAGCCGGCATAACCCCGTTCAATTTCCCGGCCATGATCCCGTTGTGGATGGCCGGCATGGCTTTGATCACCGGTAATACGGTAGTGCTCAAGCCTTCTGAAAAAGATCCTTCCTGCCCATTGCGCCTGGCCGAGCTGTTTGTCGAAGCCGGTGGGCCACCAGGTGTATTCAATGTAGTCAACGGCGACAAGGAAGCCGTCGACACGCTGCTCAACGATGATCGTGTCAAAGCGATAAGCTTCGTCGGCTCCACCCCGATCGCAAAATACGTCTATGCCACCGCTACCGCCAATGGTAAGCGCTGCCAGGCGATGGGCGGCGCCAAGAACCACATGCTGATCATGCCCGATGCAGACCTCGAAGACGTTGCCAACGCCCTGATGGGTGCAGCTTATGGATCCGCTGGCGAACGTTGCATGGCAATCTCCGTTGGTGTTTGCGTCGGCGACGATGTCGCCGACCGTTTGATCGACATTCTGAAGCCGCGCGTAGAGGGCCTGCGCATTGGTGCCAGTCTCGATACCAATCTGGAAATGGGTCCGCTGGTAACCCGCGAGCATCGCGCAAAGGTGATGAACTACATCCAGATGGCCGAAGACGAAGGTTCGCGCCTGGTCGTCGACGGACGTGACTTTGTCTGTGACGGACACGAACAGGGATATTTCCTCGGCGGCTCACTGATCGACAATGTTAAGCCCGAGATGCAATCCTACCAGGACGAAATCTTCGGCCCGGTGTTGCAGATCATGCGCGTCGGTTCCTTCGAAGAAGGCACAGCACTCGCCACCGACCACCCTTACGGCAACGGCACTTCAATTTTCACTAAAAACGGCGCCGCCGCGCGCAACTTCGCCGATAAAGTCGAAGTCGGTATGGTCGGTATTAACGTGCCGATCCCGGTACCGCTTGCGTTCCACAGTTTTGGTGGCTGGAAAGCTTCCGCTTTCGGTGATCACAATCAGTACGGTATGGAAGGACTGCGTTTTTACACCAAGGTCAAAACCGTTACTTCGCGATGGGTCGACAGTGGACTCGAGGCCGAGTTCATGATGCCGGTACTGAAGTAAGCCCGCCTGCAATACCCGGTTCGCAGATAGCCGCCGCCCTCATCAAGTGAGGGTGGCGGCACAGTGTTACAGCGAGAAGTTGTGCGCTTGGCCAGGACCCGGGCTACCGAAAAGCCTGTCTGTCAGCAGCCCGGAGCAATCTAGTTATTGAAGCCGTAGTTGTAACTTTGGGTACCGCTGGAATTGAATACCTGCGCATGGAAGGAGACGATGACGCGGTCTTCCTCGCCACTGTAAGGAAACGGCATGTGCTTGATGTGCGACGGGAAGATGCACAGCTTGCCGTCCTCGGGAAAGGAATCCCAGTGGTTGTCGTGCAGATATAAGTTACCGTAATCACCAAAACCTCCCGCCATGTGCTCGACATGAGGACCATAGAAGCGAGTAACCCCGTTAGGCTGCTTACCGGGATTTGATTGCAGTGAAGTCGAGCAGTCAGCCGAACGCACGTAGTAAACACCTGACCAGGAACAGTTTCCGTGCACGTGCATTTCGTGAAAAGCGTGATCGTTTGAAATCTGAAACCAGAGCCCGGTGATGTTAACACTCACTTTTTCGCCGCCTCGCCATAAGTCCGCATTCGCCTCACGCGCCACCTCGACGATACCCTGGCTGATAAATTCCGCCAGTTCGTTTAATTCCTTGTGCAACGGATACTGGCTCAGTAAATCATCTTTACTGGCATAGGACTTCTGCGCACCACGCTGTTCCCGATTCTGATGTTGATAAAACAGTTCGAGCAGAGCCGGATTAACTTTCTGGTAGTGAGCAAAGCGCTTTGCCAACATTGTTGTTGGCCACAGTTTGACGATATTCGGGTTACCACTCGGTTTCAGTTTTTTTGCCATAATAATCTCATCGGCTCCCGCAAGGGATCCCTGTGTTTCCTCTTTTAAAGCTGCGATCCCTGGCTGTAACGCCGGCATTTATCAACATACATGGTCGTACTCTTGGGCATCGACACCCGGGCACTGGCAATGTAACTGATCAGACGTCGACCTTCCTGAATCAACACACGCCCATAGGCGACCCGCATGCGCAGCATTTGATCGGCATTTGCTGGCAGATCAGGCCGGAACTCATCAAGCTTCTCGCCCAGCGCTACGAACTTGGGCCAGACCTGGAAAATAAGCGGATCTATTTTCATGGTTTCGGCAGCGTGACGTGCCGCAGTCGCATAGTCAACAATCAGCTGCTCGAGCCCGGCAAACATTTCAAGGTCGCTAAACTCTTCTTTCATGCAGCGCGCAACCTTGTCAATATCACGCATACCCTGTGCAATCTTGACAAAGCGAGACTGGTAAAAATCAGCCACGGGCATGGTGAACGCCTTGAAGGGCTCACCCCAGACCTCGTCGATCCCTTCGCAACCGCTGTGGTGTTTGACCTGGTTACCCAGCGTCAATGCTTCCAGAAAACAATCGCTGCACTGGCGCATCAACTCATTACCGTGACTGACCTTGACACCCTTCTCACCCAGTTCGACGATGGTAGTAAAAAGATCTGTCGCGCGATTGAATAATGCACCGGCGAGCATCGCGGCGTTGATACGCCTCTGATCGGGATCGATTTCGCTCTCGTAAGCCTGGCGCGCCAGATCGAGACTCTTGCCTGGGGTATTGATGCCCGCCTCGGTGTGATGAAAGGCGCGCCGGGTGAGACTGTCTATCAGTCGTTTACGATTCGTCAGTGTGTCTTCCAGTGGCGCGTAGTATCGAATCCAGTAGCCATCACAATAGATATGCTCGACGTCTGCGATAAAACGACGCGCGCCTTCGGCCGGCGGCAGATGCGCTTCGGGGGCGATATTCATAGAGTCCGCATAGGTTTCTGTCATGGGGGATCTGACAATCATAAATCAATCCGGCTACAATGTTATGAAATCTTCCGGGGTTATCAATTAAAATTTTGCATAATGTCGATTAACGAATGACTGGCGTGGCTCATCCTGTGAGCTGCCGGCTTTCTATAATCGCTGTGCCGATTACCCACCGACGCAGGATACTACTTCGACCATGGCTTTAACCATCTACCGATCCAATCGCGTTGAGATGCTGCAGGCGCGGCTGGTGCAGCGGCTCGCCGCAACGCCATTGAAGGATCCCTTCGCAACCGAGGTCGTGGTGGTTCCCACCTATGCAATGGGGCGCTGGCTCAATCTGAACTTCGCCCGGCAACAGGGAATCGCGGCTAATTTCGGTTATCCGCAGCTTGGAGAATGGGTCTGGTCGCTGGCCGGACAGTTGCTCGATGACATTCCCCAGCAGGATCCATACACCCGGGAAACGCTTGGCTGGTCTATTTTCAACGCGCTACCCGACCTGCTTCGGCAGACCGCCTTTGCTGCTCTGCAACACTATCTCGACGACGACTCCAGCGGCATCAAACGCTGGCAATTGAGCCAACGCATCGCTGACTGCTTCGATCGCTATCAATCCTCTCGGCCGGATCTGATTCACGACTGGTCGCAGGGCAAGGGCAGCGACTGGCAAGCGCTGTTGTGGCGCAAACTGGTCACCACGCGTGAGTTACCACACCGGGTTGACATCATGCATCGCCTTGTCCAGCACCTCAATAAGCCGGCCCTCAGCAACCGCGGGCGTCTACCCGAACGCATCAGCCTGTTCGCCCTGTCGCGAATTGCACCCGCTTACCTCGAGATCCTGCACGCACTGGCGGAGCGCACCGAACTACTGCTGTTTCAGCACAATCCCACCGATCAATACTGGGCCGACCTGGTGAGCGCAAAACAACAGGCACGCCATCGACTGCAACACCCACAGCAGGGCGAATATTTCGACAGCGGTAACTATTTACTGACCTCCTGGGGTCGACAGGGCCAGACTCTGCAGGATCTGCTGCTCGATCTCGGACCGATAACCAGCGCCGAAATCGAAGATAACCATCCACCAGGCAGCAGCAATTTGTTGCACCGCCTGCAGGCCAGCCTGTTTCACCTCGAACAGCCGCGATTCGCAGATTCAGTTGATGACTCTGTCTCGGTGCAGTTATGCCACAGTCCGTTGCGCGAGTGCCAGGTGTTACACGATCACCTGCTGACTCTGCTGGCGCGCCATGATGATCTGTCCACCGAAGATATCCTCGTAATGGTTCCGGACATCAGTCGTTATGCACCTTATATTGAAGCCGCTTTTCAGCAGGATGCCAACAACCGCCGGCCAAACCTGCCGTGGAATATCTCGGATATCAGTGTCAGCGAAGGCCATCCGTTAGTGGGAGTGTTTCTACAATTACTCAGGCTGCCGGTCAGCCGCTTCGCCCGCTCGGAGATCATGTCTCTGCTCGAATGTGCAGAAATTCGTCATCGCTTTGGTATCGACTCGTCGGCTCTCGATGCTATTGAACACCTGATCGAGAGCGCTCGTGTGCGTTGGGGAATCAGCGCACAACAACGCCGCGAACTTGGACTTCCGGGAATTCATGAAAATACCTGGCAACAAGCCTGGGAACGAATTTTTGCCGGATACGCGATGCCTGGCGACGACCTATGGCAGCAGACTGCACCGTTGAGTGAGGTCGATAGCGATAACGGCATCGCCATCGCGCGTTTCAGGTACCTGTTCGAGCGCCTGGTTTACTGGCGACAGCAGCTCACCCTCGCGGCCAGTACCAGCGTCTGGCAACAGCGTCTGCATCAACTGATCGACGAGTTCCTCGCCGGCGACTATGTTGCCGATGACTTGTTACAGCCGCTGCGAAATGTGGTCAGTGAACTCGGCCAGTCCGAAGCACGCGAACTCAGTCCGGCACTGGTCAGTTACTGGATGGAAAAACGCCTGGCAACGAATCAACAAGCTGGTCGCCTGTACTCGGGCGGCATTACCTTCTGCGGCATGCAACCGATGCGCAACATCCCGTTTTCAGTGATTTGTGTACTCGGGATGCAGGACAACGCGTTTCCTCGCCGGGAGCGCGCGGCAGAATTTGACCTGATGCGCAATAACTGGCGCCCCGGGGACCCGCATAAGGGAGACGAAGACCGTTACCTGATGCTGGAAACCCTGCTGTGCGCGCGCCGCTACCTTTACTTCAGTTATTGTGGACGCAGTCTCAAAGATAATAGTGAATGCCAGCCATCGGTACTGTTACGCGAATTACTCGATTATATCGATAGCTGTTTTATCCCCGCCGACAACCAGCCTCCCGCTAGCCAGCAGATTTCCAGGGTACATCCAATGCAGGCATTTTCAGCGGCCAACTTTGGCGACGACAGACGCGGATACGACCAGCACTGGTTTGACACGGCGATGTTACTGGTAAAGCCACCGGTAAAGGAACCGGTTAATCACTGGGTTCAGGATGCACTCGACACGACCGAAGAGCAAAACAATCTTTTTGAGCTGGAATCGTTGTTACGATTTTTCCAGCACCCGCTGCGATACTTCTTCAATACCCGGCTCGGCATTCGCATCCCGCGCCAGTCTGTCGAAGAAGATGAAGAAGCCTTCACCCTGCAGGGATTGCACAAATGGAACATCGTCGAACAACTGGCGCGACAATACCTCGCCGGCGAACCTTTAGACCGGCAGCAGTACTCGGCTCGGGGTTTGTTACCTCATGGACGAGCCGCCGATGCCGAATGGTTTTCGATGCTATCCGAGTACCGCGACCTGCTCGATCGTCTCGACGGATTTCGCGACGTCGAGGCACAGACAAAAGTGGTCGAATTCGAATTCGATGACGGCTCTGCTCTATATGGCGAAATCGATCACTACTATCCAACGCTCGGCCTGATGCACTTTAGTGCCAGTAAGTCGATAATAAGCCGTTCACTCATCTCGCTGTGGCTGAACCACCTGGTTCTTTGTGGCGCCGGTCTGCTCGCCAGAGAGGAAACCAGCCAGTTGTTTGCGCCCTCCACCCGGGGCTGGCGCTTCAACTGGATCGAGGCTGGCACAGCGCGCAGTTTGCTGGATGACTACGTTCAACTTTATCGACAGGGCCAGCAATTCCCGCTGCCGGTATTCCCGCAAACCAGTTATACCTTTGCGCGCCATGAAGATCCGTCAATAGCCATGGAAAAGGCCCTGCTGGTCTGGAACGGCAGCGGTTTCGGCGTTGGCGCGCAGGGCGAGTGCTGCGATGATTTTATCCGGCTCGCCTTGCACAATAACACTCCTCGGCCACTGTCGGACCACCTGTTCCAGCAATACTCGCGTCGAATCTACGGCCCCGCGATCGAGCATGGTGGCGAAATTGAGTAGTGATTTGACGGTAAAAGCATCGAATCGCGCGCCAGCTCCCCTGCCGCCAGGGGCTAACAACGCGTCAATTTCAACCCTGGATTCACAGGCCATCCTCACGCTCGAGCTTGGCGGCACCAAACTGATCGAAGCGAGCGCCGGCACCGGCAAAACGCACACCATAGCCGACCTGTACCTGCGTCACATTCTCGACGGACGACTGACCTCGCAAATTCTGATCGTTACTTATACCAATGCCGCGACCGAGGAATTGCGTGGACGCATCCAGAATCGACTCTACCAGGCGCAAATGCTGATCACCGGCCAGGTAGATGACGTGGATGGCTTTTTGAAGCTCTGGCAGCAGCAGTGGCTAACGCTTGATACTGAACAACAGTCTCTGCAGCTTGGACGCCTGCAGCTTGCCTTGCGCAGCCTGGATGAAGCCAGCATTTCCACCATTCACAGTTTCTGCCAGCGCAGCCTGCAGGAACATGCGCTCGCCGGCAACCAGCTGTTCGAAACAGAACTGCTCAACGACGATGCACCGCTGTGGGAAGGCGCTATCAAGGATTGGTGGCGAGCCCTCAGCTATGAACTCGACCGCGATACCTGGAGGTTAGTGCACAACAGCCTGGGCTCCATGGAAAAGCTGACGCGGCTGCTACTCGAATTGCGCAACAAACCCTCAGCACGCCTATTGCCTGCAGGCGATGAGACCCTTGCCGACCTGCTGCAAAGCCCGCGTCAGATAGCTGCCGACCTGCACCGGCTGGCCCCGCAATGGCTGAGTGAAAAAGCCGCACTAGTGGAAATCCTGCGTGATACCAAGGTGCTAAGCCGCGCCAAAAAACTTCCCTATCATGCCGACAACTTCGATACCTGGATCGATGCGCTGGATTACTTTTTCAACGCATCGACAGCAGGAGTCCTGGTCGAAAGCTTCGAATATCTTGGCGCAGAATTTTTGCAACAGCATTCCAAATCCTCCCAGCGTGGCAAAGACCCCCGACTCGAGCATGACTTTTTCCACGCCGTGGGGGCAATCGCGCAACGCTGGATCGAATTCCAACAGGCGCTCGGTCCGCAGTTGCGGATCGACGCCCTGGACCAGGTTTCGCGTCGTGTGGTTGCAGTTAAACGCGAGACCGCAACACTGGCATTCCAGGACCAGCTCAGCCTGCTACTCGAGGCGCTGGAATCAAAAAGTGGCGTCACCCTGGCGCGGGACCTGCGCGAGCAGTATCCGGTTGCCATGATCGACGAATTTCAGGACACCGATAGTATTCAATATCGGATCTTTGGTCACATCTATCCTGGTGACGAACTCAGCGAAAACTTCAGCCTGACCCTGATCGGCGATCCGAAGCAGGCGATTTACAGCTTTCGCGGTGGCGATATATTCACTTATATGCAGGCACGTCAGCTGCCATCGATTAAGCGCTATAACCTGCAAACAAACTGGCGTTCTCAGCCCGCGCTGATAAGTGCTGTCAATACCCTGTTCGCGAGCCGACCCGAAGCCTTTATATTTGGCGATTCGATCGAATTTCACGCAGTCGAATCGATTCCCGATAACAAACGCTTCAGGCTGTTATCAAACCAGCGCGCAGCGCCCGCGATGACGATATGGCAACTACCTGAAACCCGGCAGAATGGCAATTATTCACGCGCGGAGATGCGTGAGTCGATCAATCAGGCAATTGTTATCGAAGTCACCGGTCTACTGCAGGCCGCGCGCGAAGGCTCAGCCACCATCGATGGCAAACCGGTGCAAAGCGGAGATATCGCTATCCTGGTACGGCAGGCCTCCGAAGGACAGGCGCTCAGTCAGGCACTGCGCAAACACGGCATTCGTAGCGTGACCATCGGACGTGATTCGGTGTTTACGAGTGAGGAGGCTCGCGGCCTGTACGACCTTTTGCTGGCAATAGCACAGTGTCAGGATCCAAGTATCGCCGCACGTTCGCTGGCTTCAAATCTGTTGCAGTTCGATTACCGAGAAATTGCAGCCCTGGTTGATAATGATCGCGCCTGGCAGGGCTGGCTGGAAGAACTGGCTGATTTGCAGGATCTGTGGGTGCGACACGGGTTTATCGCGATGTTCCAGTCGTTGCTACAGCGCTTCGATATAACCCGCAAACTGGCACTGATAGAGAACAGTGAAAGGCGCATCACTAACCTGCTGCACCTGGCTGAATTGCTGCAGCAGCATTCCCAGGCGGCTGCAGGTATGTCGCCAATGCTGCACTGGTTTCAGCATCAGCTCGAAGAAAGCAGTGGTGAAGACGCGGAGTTGCGCCTCGAAGATGATCAGGCACTGGTCAAGATTGTTACCATACACAAATCGAAAGGCCTGCAATACCCGATAGTCTTTGTGCCCTTTCTCTGGACATGCCGACCGGTCGAACGTAATCGAGCTATTTACTTTCACGATACAGAGCTTGCCGCCTGTATCGACCTCGGATCCAGCAAATCCGATCAGCATTGGTTAATCGCCGAAAAGGAGCGGCTTGCCGAGGACCTCCGCCTGCTCTACGTCGCCGTCACCCGGGCGCGTTCACGCTTGTATCTCGCCTGGGGCAGAGCAGGCAGCGAGGGCAGAGCCGGTTATGCAAACCAGACCGCTCTCGCCTATTTACTGCATTCACGTCAAACCCCCGAGGACCTTGATGTTGAGGGGGTGAATGGTTTTCCCGACGGCATGGATTTCGGCGCCGATCTACAAGCCCTGGTTACTGACAGTGAGGTATCAATCGAATGTGTCCCGCTGCCTGGAGAACAGTCTCCTCTAGCTCTGTATAACGACGATAGCTCGAGCGATCTACCGCAGCTTGCCGTGTTTAACCAGGCCTCAGCAACGCAATGGCGAGTCAACAGTTTCACCGCGCTGACACGCACCGTGCACCAGCCCACAGGGGGTGTGGCAAAGACGACCGAAGTGGATCCAATTCTCAACTTCCCGGCCGGCAGCCACGTTGGTCTGTTATTGCATTCGTTACTCGAAAATCTCGACTTCGAGGCTGATATCGCTACCCAGTGCCCACCGCTGTTTGCCCGTTACCTGGCTCAGGCCGGACTTTCCAGGGAGCATCAACAACCACTGACGGACTGGCTGAGTAATATTGTACAGACCCCGCTAAACGACGCCGGACTGACACTGAAGCGCATCGCCAATCGGCACAGGCTCAACGAGCTAACCTTCGATTTTGCCCTCGATCATCTCGATCTCAACGCGCTTAACCGTTTTATGCAGGCGCGCGTCGATCAGCCACTGCAAGCGCTAGGCGGAGCGGATTTCCGTGGTCTTATCACCGGCGTGATCGACCTCGTTTTCGAATTCGAGGGTCGCTACTATCTGGCCGACTACAAGAGTAACCTCCTGGGTGGCGAGCTTGTGGACTACACGCCGGCCAAACTTGATCAGGCAATGCTGGGTCGGCGTTACGATCTGCAATCACTGATTTATGCACTGGCCCTGCATCGCCTGCTCGCACAGCGTTTACCCGATTACGATTATCAGCAACATTTCGGCGGCAGCTATTACCTTTTTCTGCGCGCTATGCGCCCGGATCAGGGTTGCCATTACGGCATTCATTTCGAAAGACCGGAGTTCGCTGAACTTGAAGCGTTCAACGATCTGTTCCACTTCACCGCTCCGCAGGAGGCAGGATTATGAGCACAGTCCTGCATCAGCTTGCGCGCGACGGCGACATCAGCTGGTTGAGCTATTACTTTGCGGAGTTCATCAGCTCTCATGATGGCAGCGAGATCGATGAGCTTACCGGACTGTCTGCGGCACTGGTCAGCGAAGCCAACCTGGCTGGTGACGTTTGCGTCGAACTCGACCAATTCGCGGGGCGTCCACTGTTTCAGTGCAGCCGCGGCAGTGGTGTAACCACACCAATCGGTACAAGTCCGGACGAATGGCGTAGAGCGCTATTGGCGAGTATCTGTGTCGGTACTGGCGGAGATCCAAATCCGCTTATTATCGATGGTTCCCGTCTGTATCTGAATCGCTACTGGTTTTATGAAAACTTTGTCAGCGAAAAAATTCTATCCCTGCTGCAGCGCAAGACAAAGACGGATACCGTATCGATCAAAGCCGCTGCCGAGGCTTTATTTGCCCAGCAGTCAGACATTGACGAGGATCAGATGGCCGCTATCATCGCTGCCGCTGGCAAGACCTTCAGCGTGATTTCCGGCGGCCCCGGCAGTGGCAAAACATCGACGGTGATACGCATACTCGCGGTCCTGGTAGCGCAGAACCCCAGCTATCGAATTGCACTGGCAGCACCCACCGGCAAGGCAGCCGCACGGATGATGGACTCGATTCGACAACGTATCGATCAACTCGACATCGCCGCTGACATCAAGATGGCGATACCCGTCGAAGCTCGTACCATTCATCGCCTGCTGGGCTATCGCCATCAAGGTTTCAGTTACCATCAGCAACACCGTTTACCTGTAGATTGCGTCGTCATCGACGAAGCGTCGATGATTGATCTCAAACTCATGTATCAGCTACTTGCGGCCTTGCCCGATACGGCACAGTTAATTCTGCTCGGCGATCGCGATCAACTGGCGTCGGTCGCCGCTGGCAATGTGCTTGGTGATATTACCGGACAAGGGCACCGGCTCGACACTAGTGATGGAGGGATTGCGTCGGCGACCAGCCTGTTGCGTAGTAATTATCGATTTGGTCGCGACAGCACCATAGGTGAACTGGCAGCGCTTGTCAGAAGCGGCGACACTTCGCGCGCTATCCAACTGCTAGCGACCAACGAATCAGGGTTACGCTGGTTCAATGAGACAGCTGAGGACATCCACGAAGATGCTTTACATTGGGCATACGACGCTTACCAACCGATATTCGATAGTGATTCTCCTGCCCAGGCCCTCGACGTCTATGATAAAACTCGCCTGCTGTGTGCAACCAACCGAGGTCCCTTCGGTGTCGAGGCACTCAACAGCAGGATTTCTGGCGCACTGCAGGCGCGTAATCATCTGGCCGAGTTGCCATTGTTTGCCGGGCTGCCGATCATGATTACGCGCAATTTCAGGGAGCTTGGCCTGTTCAATGGCGATACCGGAATCCTGTGGCTCTTCGATGGCGAATTACGCGCCTGTTTCCGTGGCGGCGACGGTTCCATTCGAGACTTGTCGATCAACCGCCTTCCCGAATACAAGCCCGCCTGGGCATCCACCGTTCACAAGTCACAGGGGTCTGAATTTGACTCGGTTCTCCTCGTATTACCGGCGGATGTTCAGTCGGGGACATTGTCGCGTGAACTGGTGTATACCGGAGTCACTCGCGCTCGTCACCAGTTCCTCCTGCACGCAAGCGAATCGGTGCTGTCACAGGCTCTGGCTCATCTGACTCGCCGGCATTCAGGCCTGGCAGCGAAACTGGGCTGGCCAGATAACGCACTGTCTACCACTTGATTCCGACATCGCTTGCATCAATCAACACTTAGCGGCCAGGCGCCGGTCCTCATTCTGAAAATAGACTAATTTATAGAATTAAAGCACCACGGCGATATCGCCGTAGCCCGAGTCAACCGGGTGGCTGCTTGATCCCGACGCAGAGCGCATCGGGGCCTTGCGATGTTGCTAGAGCGCGAGTTCCTGGGTAACCAGAAAATTGATTATTTGAATCATACGCTCATTGCTACCGGCGAGAGATCCCGAAACCAGGTATTTACCGTTGACAATAACCGCGGGCACACCATTAATGCCGTAACGCTTTTCGTTCTGTGCGTTTTTGCGGAGTTGAGTCTCTACCGGAAAGGAAAAATAATACTCGCGGAACACTTTCTCATCAAAACCGCGCTCTGCAACAAACTCAGCGATAGTATCGATATTGTTGAGGCGTTGTCGCTTGAGATGTATGGCGTCAAAAAAAGCCGTGTGAATCTCATCGAGTATACCCATCAGCTGAAACGAATAATAAGCCCTTGCATGTTCGGTCCAGCGTGGATTTATTGCCGATGGCACCTGCTGGAACACCACTCCTTCCGGTAAATTAGCAGACCACTTTTCGACATAAGGCTCAAAGCGGAAGCAGTGTGGGCAGCCGTACCAGAATATTTCAGTAACTACAACCTTGTCGGGCTGCGTGGTTTTTACCGCCGGTGAGATCACCCCATAATCGCTTCCGGCGACGAACGCCATCTGCGCGATTGCGCTACCCGAAAACATTACCCCAAAAAAAACTGCCAATGAGGCCATAAAATGTGGCCAGCGCTTTATCATTTTTAATACTCCAGAAAATACGTTCATCTACAGACCGGAAAAATCACGATTAGTTTGGCCTAAATTCTAGCCCGATACCGATGAATGTCGGCTTAATCGATTGTCTTACTGAATACCCGCGACGTAGGCTGCCACCGCTTTCATTTCCATTTCTGACATACGCCCAACCAGGTTACGCATCATCTTACCTGCATCGTTAGCACGCGTTCCCTGCTTGAAAGCCTGCAACTGGGTGACGATATATTCGGGATACTGACCCTTCAATGAAGGCCATCCAGCCGGACCATTGCCTTTCCCGCTGGGCGAATGGCAACCCATACAGGCAGCTCCTCCGGTCTCGGTAATGCCGCCGCGGTAGATGCTTTCGCCCTTAGCGATCAACTCAGCATCGAACGCTACCGGGCTGGGGCTCAGGGTCTCATAGTAAGCGGCGAGATTTTTCATGTCATCGTCACTCAGACCGGCTACCATGCCCAACATCGAAGCATTTATTCGACGGCCTGCCTTGAAATCGGACAATTGCTTGTAGATATAGCTGGCATGCTGTCCGGCAAGCGATGGCCACATCGGGTTACTGCTATTGCCATCGGCTCCATGACAGGCGGCGCAGACGGCACTTTTCGCCTTACCGGCTTCGGCATCGGCGGCATTCGCGGCGAATGAGATCAGACCGGACAGGGCCAGCACGATGACTCCAATTTGGCTCGCTTTCATTATTACTCCAGAGGGAAAAACGTACGGAAAATTAGGGCGCAAATGTATATCATACACGAGCCGCTCGTTCAACCGTAACCCGACAGCAACCATGAGTATTTCATTCAGACAGGCCAAATTCGTTACCAGCGCGTTCGAACTCTCGCATCTGCTCCCCGATGAAGGTGCCGAGGTCGCTTTCGCGGGACGTTCGAATGCTGGCAAATCCAGTGCGATTAATTGCCTGACCCAGCAAAAAAATCTGTGTAAAACCAGCAAAACACCGGGCCGTACCCAGTTGATCAATTTTTTTGAGGTTGATACACAATGTCACCTCGTTGATTTGCCCGGATATGGATTTGCGAAGGTTTCCAAACAACTTCGCAATCACTGGAACCAGGTTCTGTCGACCTTCCTGTTGGAACGCGAGGCACTGCGCGGACTGGTGATTGTGGTTGATATCCGGCGCGGTATCCGTGACCTCGATCATGCCTTGATCCAGATGATGGATAACAGCGTGCCGCTGCACATCCTTCTGACCAAATCAGACAAGTTGGGCCGAAATGCCGTTCACAAGGCGGTGGCACAGGCACAGGCACAGCTCGGTGGCCCCGATCAGACAGTGTCGACCCTGTCGATTCAAACCGGTCAGGGGCTCGATTTACTGGAGCAGAAGTGTGCTGAATGGCTAACCCTGGACGCTGAGAGTTAGCCAGTGAATCGTTGCTGAAGGCGACAACACAAGGGTAACAGGCATAAAAAATCCCTGGCAGTTTCCTGCCAGGGATAAACGTGCGATCCGAATGGGGTTATCGGATCTTTGTCCGCTCATAGGAGGGAGAACGGACATAGCGCCGGGCTAAAGCGCTACTTCAGTAGACTCCCGATGTGCAATTTCGTTCCGGATGCCGAGAACAACCGGCCGCATCAAAGGGCGTCAATAACTTAATAAGTAAGGACTGGCACTGCAATTTCAATATCCTCTCCTAAGCGTGTGAAAAATATACGCACGAGGGCCGAGGCTGGATCAAAACAGATGCAAATGAAAAAGAAATAAATAATCACCGGCGACAGCAGGTCAAAGGCCCGCCCAGCCTGGGTAACCAGGTTAACCCGGATGGTATATGCCTTTCCTGCGTGGGAACGGCGCAGATTGCCGATTCGCTAATCTGATCGCCCTAAGACGATCGATTAGCTTCCAATAACAGCAGCAAAACGCACCCGAATTGCTCAAGGAGATCACGGCTTTAACCGGCGTTATTATTGAACAGGACCTCCGCTGACAGGCGAGCGCCCAAATAACTTTGTCGATAGCTGCGCTCAGTGAGCTTCGTGCCAGTTGCTGCCGATACCGGCATCCACTTCCAGCGCAACCTCGAGACTGGCCGCGGAGGTCATCAGTCCGGCTATCTCATCGCGGCACCGATCCACCTCTGATTGCGCCACTTCGAACACCAGTTCATCGTGAACCTGCATAATCATTTTGCAATCCGGCTGCTCATCGCACAACCAGCCCTGAACGCGAATCATTGCGCGCTTGATGATATCGGCCGCGCTACCCTGCATTGGCGCATTGATGGCCGTGCGCTCGGCATACTGGCGCACATTGGCATTACGCGCATTGATATCCGGCAAATACAGTCTGCGCCCGAAAACCGTCTCGACATAACCCTGGTCGCGCGCACGTTGCTTGGTCTCCTCCATATAGCGCTTGACGCCCGGATAACGCTCGAAGTAGGTATCAACGTACTGCTGGGCTTCATTGCGGCCAATATTCAACTGCTTGCCGAGCCCGAAGGCAGACATTCCGTAGATCAGGCCGAAGTTAATCGCTTTCGCCGCTCGGCGCTGATCGGCACTGACCTGTTCGAGCTCTATAGCGAACACTTCCGCGGCAGTGGCACGATGGACGTCAAGCCCACGCGCAAACGCATTGAGCAGGCTCTCATCGGCAGACAGGTGTGCCATGATGCGTAATTCGATCTGTGAATAATCGAGCGCCAGTATCTGGTGATTCTGCGGTGCCACAAACGCTTTGCGAATGCGACGCCCCTCGGCCGTACGAATCGGTATGTTCTGCAGGTTAGGGCTGGTGGACGACAGGCGACCGGTGGACGCCACGGCCTGCTGGTAAGACGTGTGCACCCGCCCGGTTTGCGGATTGATTTCCTGCGGCAGTTTATCGATGTAGGTCGACATCAGCTTGTTAAGACTGCGATGTTCCATCAACAGTGCCGGAATCTCATAGTCGCGTCCAAGTTCCTCAAGAACATCTTCAGCCGTCGACGGTTGCCCCTTGGGCGTTTTACGCAACACCGGTAATTCGAGCTTCTCAAACAAGATAGCCTGGATCTGCTTGGGCGAACTTAAATTAAAAACCTCACCCGCCTGCTGATAAATCTCCAGTTCAATTTTGCTCAGTTTCTGGTCAATTTCCTTGCCCTGGATACTCAACATGTCGCGGTCGATTAA
>Ga0102815_10001061_pt1 | contig 17476 bp, 14 predicted proteins | sample ColrivemetaGS759_FD_79113 | JGI IMG/M metagenome (GOLD analysis project Ga0102815, IMG submission 79113) | Estuarine microbial communities from the Columbia River estuary - Ebb tide ETM metaG S.759 | ecosystem: Environmental > Aquatic > Marine > Intertidal zone > Estuary | place: USA: Columbia...
GCGACACCCCCGTGACGTCCACCCAGTTCGCGGGCGCGGGAGAGCCGCTGACGCCGCCGAAAGAGGAGCGGGCAGGCGCTGCTTCTCCCGGAGCAGGCCTGGTGGCGAGCATGGACATGAGCCTCTCCTCTGGTCCCGATGCGAGGGCGCCCGAGGCGGTGGAGGGCGATCCTTCGCCCGGGCCGGGGGCCACGCTTCCGCTTGGGCTCGAGGAGTGGCTTGAGGGGGGACGCGGGGCGCCCCTCACCCCGCTCGACGGAACGACGCTCTGCGCCTTTGGCGCCGGAGACCTGGCGACGCCGAGGGCTCGTCTCGCACTCGGCGGTTGCTGGGGAACGCGTGCTCCGGGCGGAGTGGGCGTCCTCGCGACGGACCGCGTAAAGGGGGTCGCGTGCTGTAAACACCACGCCGCAGTCCAGCGACTCAAGCGGGTCGCCACGACACCGCGGGCCCTGGCGGTCGCCTTCGGGGAGGCGGACCAGGCCGTGCGCGACGGGCTCGTGCCGCCCATGCTTGAGCTCCGCGCGGATCGTTCGGCGCTCCTCCTGGCGCGGGCACTCACGGGTGGTTGGCGCGCGTCGGGCTTCGACGGCCCCGTCGCGGGTCGGTCGCATCGGTGGCGATTCGCCGCGAGCAACGATGGCTTGCTGGACAGCGCCGAGCGTGCCGAGCGTGCCGAGCGAGTTGAGGGGGCCTCAGCTACGGTCGGCTCGCGGCTGGTGCTCCGGAGCTGGATCGAACGCGGCGAGGACGGCGGTTACGCTCCCTATCGCCTCGTCCTCGAGCTGGGCGGCGACGCGACGGGGGATCGGGCGCTTGAGTTCGAGTGGCTCGACTGAGCTGATGCTCGCCACGTGGGCGGCTCGCCGCCGCGTGATCGTGGCCTGGGCGCTGGTCGCCGTGGGGCTCCTCTTCACCCGGGTAGGTGAGCTTCACGGATCCTCGGAGTTGGTCGGCGCGGTGCCCGGCCCGGGGCTCATCGTCGGCGTCGAAGATCGTGGGGGGCTCGAGCACCGCGCGGCTCCTCTCTCGCTCCCGATCACCCCGCCGCGGCGAGCTTGGCGGCTGCTGCGATCCCTGGGAGTCGCCTCTTGCGCCCTGGGCTTGCTCTATGCGCTTCAGCGCAAGTCCGCGTCCCGCCCCGTCGTGTCATCGACCGCCGAGCCCCGTGCGCCCAGCGGTCTCTCCGATGGCCTGAGCGGCCCCCTGGCCCCGACGCTCTCCCGCGACCCGGCCTGCCAGCCTGAGCGCGAGACCCCGCGGCGAACGCCCGTGATCGTGCGCCACGGGGCGCGCGCCCTATGGGCCGCGCCGGGGGCGATCGGGATCTCCCGCTTGGTTCGGCCAGAGGAGGCCGTTGAAGGGGGCTTCGGCCTTGCGGCGATGCTTCTCCTGCTGAGCCTCTCACTCCTCGCGGCCTGGCGCGACTGACGTCGGCGAGGTGGGAGCGGAGTCGGGCCCCGGCCTCCAAAGGTCGCCGGCTGGGCTAGTCGCCCTCTCGCCGACCGGCCCCGCGGGTGCCGAGGATCAGCGCGGCGCCCAGGAGCGCGAACGAGGTCGCGAGCGGCCACGGGGCGGCGGGCTCCGAGAACGGCGGCATGAGGGCCACCGTGACGGCGAGGGGTACCTTGAGGTTGTTCATCACCGCGAGGGTGCCCACGCTGACCTGGGTCGCTCCCCGGTTCCAAAGGAAGAATGCGAGACCTGAGGGGACGAGGCCGAGGTAGGCGATCCCTCCCAGCTCACGGGCCGTGAGCTGCAGCTCGGAGGGCTCGACGGTGGCGACGGCGACGGGCAGCGCGAGGAGGAAGCCCCCGATCAGCATCCAGCCAAACCGGCGGGGCGTGGCGGTGGAGGGGGACTCGAGCCGGCGGTACAGCACGAGGCCCGACGCCCAGGCCAGGTTCGCGGCCTGGACGAGGCCGACCCCAACCCAATAGTCCTCTTCACCGGCTAGCCCCTGCGCGGACTCCATGCGTAGCACGAAGGCCGCGGCCACTGCGAGGGCAGCCGCGCCCCATGCGCGGGCGGGAGGATGTCGATGGACGTAGCCCTCGACGAGGACCACGTAGAGGGGCGTCGTGATGGTGAGCAGGGCCACCTGGTAGCCCTCGAGGTAGCCGTACGCTCGATGTACGAGGAGGTACATCAGGCCGTACTGGAGCGCCCCGATCAGCGCCAACTGGGCGGCCCGCGCCGGCCCCGGCTTTCCCTTCGCTTTGGGCGAGAGGGTGAACGGGGCGATGACGAGCGCGGCCAGCCCAAGGCGAGCTGCCGTGAGCAGCGTCGGGTCGATATCCATCGCGCCGATGAGCGCAAAGGACACCGACCAGAGCAGCGATGCGAGAAAGAGGAGGGTCAAGGCGAGGCGCGCTCGGGGCCAGGCCGGCCCGCCGTGCTGCGGGCGGCCGAGCGCCGATCAGTCGATCTTGTAGACCCCGGGTGTCGGGATCGGATAGAGCCCGTCGCTCCCCGGGAGGGAGCGCGGGATGGTGTTCCAGGTCAGCTCCCCGTCGGGGCGCAAGAGCCGCGTGGAGTTGAGAGCTTCGTCCCAGGTGATGGCGCGGCCGGTGTAGGTGGCCATGCGACCGAGGATGGCGGTCATCGTCGCCTCGGCGCCGCGGATCGCCTCATTGTGCTCGCGTCCTGTGCGGATCGCCTCGAAGAGCACGTCGTGCTCACGCTGGTAGGCGTCGCTGTCCTTGCCCTCAAAGCGCCACTTGTCGCCGCCGTAGGTCTCGATGCGGCCGGCGCCGACGTTGCACGTGCCGCCCGAGCCGTGGACGTGTTCGCTCACGCTGCTCCACACCTGCTTCTGATGGCGGCACTGGCTGTGCATGCGGGTCCCATCGTCGTAGATGTATTCCACCGCATGGTGGTCATAGATCTCGCCGTGCTCGGCGCCCTTGCGCACCTGGCGTCCGCCCATGCCGACGGCCTTCATCGGCGTCTTGCCCATGATCCAGTTGCCGACGTCGAGGTTGTGGATGTGCTGCTCGACGATGTGGTCGCCGCACAGCCAGTTGAAGTAGTACCAGTTGCGCATCTGGTACTGCATCTCGTTCCACTGGGGCTTGCGGGGCTTCACCCAGACGCCGCCGCTGTTCCAGTAGACCCTCAGGGACACCGGCTTCCCGATCGCGCCGTCCTCGATGGCGCGGACGGTATCCTGGTACTTGAAGCTGTGGTGGCGCTGGAGCCCGACCCCGACGCAGAGCTTCTTCTCCTTGGCCACTGCCGCGGCCTCCATCACCATCCGGATCCCCGGACCGTCCACGGCCACGGGCTTCTCCATGAAGATGTGCTTGCCCTTGGAGACGGCGTAGTCGAAGTGCTCCGGGCGGAACCCCGGCGGGGTGGTCAGGATGACGACGTCCACGTCCTCATCGATCGCCTTCTTGAAGGCGTCGAAGCCGACGAACTTGCGCTCGTTCGGGACGTCCACGGCCTCGGGGTGGGCCGCGGTGATGCTGGACAGCGACTCCTCCATCCGATCAGGGAAGGCGTCGGCCATGGCCACGAGCCGGGTGTTCCCCGTGTTCAGGGCCTGCCGGCAAGCCCCGGTCCCGCGCCCGCCGCAGCCGATCAGGGCGACCCGCAGCTCGGCGTCGCCGGCGGCGGACTCCTGGGCAGCGGCGAGCGAGGGCGCCGCGGTCAGCGAGGCCGCCGCGAGAGTGCCGGCGCCCTGGATGAAGGTGCGTCGATCGAGGGGGGAGGTGGGTGTGCTCATGGGATCGTGGCGAATAAGGGAGGCGAGAGCTCTACGGACGGGTGGCGCTGGTGGCGTCAGCGCTCGGCGCGGCGCTGTCGGTCGTAGATCTTGGTGATCGAGTCGAGGTCCGAGTCGTGGTAACGGGCCCACTCCTCGGGGGGCGGCGGGTTCAGGGGGCGGACCACGCGGAACCCGAGCCAGGGGGCGTCCGTGTGATACCAGATGCTCTTGGGGAGCTGCGGGTCCTGGACCTTCCAGTCGTCGTTGGACCCACGCCGGGACGCGCTGCGGAGGCGCTCGGGGTCCTCGTCCCAGTGGCCGCCGCGGGCGACCCGCGGGTAAAGCGCCTTGGGCCAGCGGATCGGGTCGACGACCGGGCCTTCCTTGGCCTGGAGGGCGAGGTCGGCGTAGCCGTCCTTGGAGAACGCATCGAGGCACCACTCGGCCACGTTGCCGTGCATGTCGTAGAGGCCCCAGGGGTTGGGCTTGCGCGTGCCGAGCTTCATGTACTGGCCGTCGCAGTTGTCGAACCACCAGCCGTGGTCGTCGAGCTCGCCCTCCGGGAAGGAGAAGGCACCGGTGGTCCCAGCGCGGCAGGCGTACTCCCACTCGGCCTCGGTGGGGAGGCGATAGAAGCGGCCCGTCTTCATGGTGAGCCACTTGGTGTATTGCTTCGCCGCGAACTGGGTCATGGAGATGGCCGGGTAGCCGTCGACCCCCATGTCAAAGTCCATGGGCACGTAGGGCGGCGTCGGGCGGCTGACCGCGTCAGACCAGGGGTCCTGCTCGGAGCGGCTGCTCCCCTCGGCCAGGTTCCGGGCGCGCATGTCGAGGGAGTCCATGTATTGGCTGTACTCCTTCCACGCGACCTCATGGGTCCCCATCCAGAACGGGGAGACGCGAACCTTCACCTGGGGCCCCTCGAAGTCGCTGCGACCCTCCTCATCGGCGGGGCTGCCCATGAGAAACTCACCCCCGGGGATGGGGATCAGCTTGAACGTGGCGTCCGTCCCCGTGATGCCCTCCTCGTAGGCCTTCATGTCGGCCTCGTCCTTGGCGTCGGCGCCCTCCACCTTGGTGACCGGCGGCGGGCCCGGGGGAGCCTTGGGGTAGACCTCCTGGTCCTTCGACTGGGCGGCCGCCGGAGCGGCGAGCTGGGCGCCGACGAGCACCCAGGGGAAGGCGCAGAGGACGGTGAGGGGCAGGATGCGGTGGGCGACGGCGCTGAGGTGCGCCGCGGCTGCGGTGGGGCGAATGCGAGAGCGCACGCGTCGAATCGTCATGGGGAGACTCATGGGATGGAGGGGACCTTCGTAGTCTGGGGGAGATGGTCCTCAGACGCCACGGGTCTTCCACTCGCCCTTCTGCCGCGCTCGCCTGCCTCGCGGCGCTGGCCGTGATCGGGGCGGCGTGCCGGGGCGCTCTAGGGCCCGGGAGCGACGCGGCGCCGCGCCCGGCGGAGGTCGAGGCGGCCCCGCTGTTCAGGGTGTATGAGCACCGTGCCATGGGCACCCTGTTCACGCTGAGCCTGTGGGCCCCGGATCTGGACCTCGCAGACCGGGCAGCCGCGGCCGCCTTCCAGCGAGTGGACCGGGTCGAAGCCGTGGCCACGGACTATGCCGCCACCAGCGAGGCCCGCCGGCTCCCCGTGACGAGCAGCGGGGAGTGGGTCGAGGTATCCGCGGAGCTGGGTCGCGTCCTCTCGGCCACCGCCGGCCTCGTCCCGCTTGCCCAGGGGGCCTTCGACCCCACGGTCGGGGTCCTCACGCATCACTGGCGCCGGGCCCTGCGCCAGGGGCAATGGCCGGATCAGGCCGCCTGGGATCAGGCCGCCGCCCGGCTCGGCTGGAGCGCACTGGTGCAGGTCGATGGGGACGTCACCCGCGGGACACAGCGCTGCAGGGTCCTGGACCCCCAACTGCGCCTCGACTTTGGCGGCGTGGCCAAGGGCGTGGCCGTGGATGAGGCCCTCGCGGAGGTCGAGGCGCACGGGATCAGGAGCGCGCTGATGGATGGCGGTGGAGACCTCCGGGCCCTTGATCCACCCCCGGGAAGCGCAGGGTGGCGGGTGGAAGTGTTGCCCTTTGGTCAAAAGTCACAGCGGCGGCTGCGCTTCCTCCTGGCCCGGGCGGCGATCGCCACGTCGGGGGATGTCTATCGGTCGGGTGCGCTCGAGGGCGAGCCCCTCGCCGGGCTCTCGGGCCCCGGCGCGGAGCGGTCTGCGATGCACTATGGGCACGTGATCGACCCCCGGTCCGCGCTCCCGCTGCCTTCGCCCCGCGCCTCGGTCATGACCGCCGCGACCGCGGCGGAGGCCGACGCCCTGGCCACTGCGAGGCTCGTGATCGGACCTCTCCGGACCGGCGTGACGGCCCTCGAGCGAGGCCTCTTCTTCGCTGGCGAAGATCAGGAGCCTTGCGTCGGGGAGCGCTTCCCGCACGATGGGGCGGTGCCCGTCCCGACGGTTACGCCTAAGGCGGACCTGCCCGGGTCCACCGAGTCCCTTCAACGACAACGCGACGCATGAGCCACTCTCCCATCGACCTCTCCTCTGACGATCCCAAGCCCGGCGCGAGTCGTCGCCAGGTCCTCCGGGCCGCCGGTGCCGCAACGGCCCTCGGCGCCACCTCCGCCATCGCAGGGGCTAGCGCCCGTCAGGACGATGAGCCGCCGACCTTGCGCCTCGGCCTGGTGGGCTGCGGAGGCCGCGGCGGCGGCGCGGTGCGCGACGCTTTGCGCGCGGACCCGAACACCAAGCTCGTGGCCATGGGCGATGCGTTCGATGACCGCATCTCCTCCAAGCTCGCGGAGATCAACGCCGAGGAGGAGTTCAAGGGTCGCGTCGATGTGCCCAGCGAGCGCGCCTTCGCGGGCTTCGACTGCCACGAGAAGGTCACGGACAACTGCGACGTCGTGCTGATGGCGTCGACGCCTCACTTCCGCCCTGCGCAGGTGGAGTACGCCGTCAAGGCGGGCAAGCACATGTTCGTGGAGAAGCCGGTGGCCACGGACGCGCCGGGGCTGCGCCGCATGTGGGCCGCCTGCGACGAGGCCAAGGAGAAGAACCTCGCCGTGGTCAGCGGCCTCTGCTATCGCTACCAGAACGCGAAGCGCGCCACGATCGAGAAGATTCGTGAGGGCGCCATCGGCGACATCAAGTCCATCGAGTGCTCCTACGACACCGGCGGCCTGTGGCACCGCGGTGAGAAGCCCGAGTGGAGCGAGATGGAGACCCAGATCCGGAACTGGCTGTACTACACCTGGGCCTCGGGGGACCACATCGCGGAGCAGGCGATCCACAACCTCGACAAGATGATCTGGACCATGGGCGACAAGCCGCCCCTGTCCGTCAAGGCCAACGGCGGCCGGATCGTCCGGACCGACCCCAAGTACGGCAACATCTACGACCACTTCAGCGCGGTCTATGACTTCGGCGACGGCGTGAAGGGCTTCTTCTCCTGCCGGCAGATCCCCGGCGCGTTCCGAGACGTCTCGGATCACGCCTACGGGACGAAGGGCATCGCGCACCTCCAGTCCCACCGGATCGAGGGGGAGACCAACTGGCGCTACCGGAACCCCGGGGTCCCGGACAACATGTACCAGAACGAACACAACGAGCTGTTCGCGTCGATCCGTGCCGGCGAGCCGATCCACAACGGCGACTACATGTGCCGCGCCACGCTGCTCGCCCTCATGGGCCGGATGTCGGCGTACACCGGTCAGGAGATCTCCTGGAACCAGGCGCTGGAGTCCAAGGAGGACCTGTCGCCCAAGAGCTATGACTTCGGTGACAACCCGGTGAAGCCGGTGGCTCAGCCCGGCATCACGCCGTTCGTCTGAAGCTGCCCCCAGGGCCTCTTCGGAGGTTCCTGCGCACCGGAGCCCGTGGGATCATCGATCCTGCGGGCTCCGGTCCGTAAAACTAGGGGCCATGACTGTCTCCGCCACCCCCGGTCCCGCTGCTGCCCCGCCGGAGAGTCCCTCCACGGAGCGCCGGATCCAGACCGTCTGCCTGCTCGTGCTGGCCTCCATCGCCGTCGGCGCCACGCTACAGGCGCTGAGGGACGTGATGATCCCCTTCGCGCTGGCGCTCTTCTTGGCCCTCGCGCTTTCCCCCGTGGTGGACCAGCTGGCCGCTCGCACCCGCCTCTCTCGGGCGGTGTCCGTGGGTTTGACCATGCTCCTCGGGGCGCTGCTGCTCGTCATCGTTGGGGGCGTGGTGGCGTCATCGCTCAAGGAGTTCGAGGCCATCGGCAAGCTCAGCTCCACGGAGCCGACCGAGGGGGGCCTCGGCGCGCTGATCGAGACCCTCGGACTCGCGGACTACGCGGACAAGATCGAGGAGACCCTCAAGGGTCTGCTGCCGCAGCTCGCGAGCGTCCTCGGGACCCTGCTCTCCCAGGGCGTGACGGTCCTGATCTTCCTCATGTTCCTCCTTCTGGAGCAGGGCCGGCCCGCGCGAGCGGACAGCCAGGGTAGTGGCCAATCCAGGGGCGGCTCCAGCGGCGCGCCTTCCGCTGCGCCGACCATGCAGAGCACAGTGCGCGACGGTGTGCAGCAGTACATCTCCGTCAAGATGGTCACCTCCGCCGTCACGGGGATCGCAGTGGGCTCGATCCTGATGGCGCTCGAGGTGCCGGCGGCGGTGCTCTTCGGCGTGCTGACGTTCATGCTCAACTTCATCCCGACGATCGGTTCGGTGGTGGCGGTGGCGCTGCCTGTCCCGGTCCTGCTTGCGGGTGACGCGAGCCTGGTCAGCCTGGGCCTCGCCGTCGCGCTCCCCGGCGCGGTGCAGTTCGCGGTGGGCCAGATCTGGGAGAACAAGCTGCTCGGGGATCGGTTCGACCTGCGGGCCTCTGTGGTGCTGCTCGGCCTGGTGTTCTGGGGCCACATCTGGGGCATCGTCGGCATGATCCTCGCGACCCCGATCACGGCGGTCCTCAAGACGCTGCTGCGCGGCTCGGAGCTCACCCGGCCGGTGGCGACTCTCATGGGGCAGGCCAGCGCGCAGGTCGCCCCCCCTTCGCAGGCCTCCAGTGGCGCGCCGGGCGCTGCGGACGGATGAGGGGCTCGGGGTCCATGATCGAGGTCGCCGCCGCGGTGATTCAGCGCCGGGACCGGGTCCTCGTCGCGCGCCGGGCGCGCCCCGCGTCACTGGCGGGAAAGTGGGAGTTTCCCGGCGGCAAGCTCGAGCCCGGTGAGACCGGCCAGGAGGCGCTTGGTCGGGAGATCGTCGAGGAGCTGGACCTCCGGGTCGAGGTGGGCGCGGCCTTGGGTCGCTCCCACCGAGTTCCTCCGGGCGAAGAGGCGCCGGACCTGCGGCTGACCGCGTACGCTGCGCGCCCCGTGGACCCGGGCGACGAGCCGCGGCTCGTGGACGGGACCCACGACGACCTCCGCTGGGTGACGGCGGAGGAGCTCCCGACCCTCGACCTCGCTCCCCTGGACGTGCCCCTCGTGGAGGGCGCCGTCGCCTTCCTCGCCGCTCCAGATGATCACCTTCGCTGAGTCCCAGGCCCTCCTCGCTGACCTGGATGTGGCCGGCCGCGCCGCGCGGACCGAGCGCTGCGACCTGCGCTCCGCCCAGGGCCGTGTGCTCGCTGTCGACGTCAGGATCGACCGCGACCAACCCGGCTTCGATCGGGCGACCATGGACGGCTACGCGGTGGTGCCGGATGGCGACCGGTCCGACTTCGAGGTCGTGGGGACGGTCATCGCGGGGACCTCCCACGGGGACCCGCTCGCCCCCGGGCAGGCGGTCCGGATCATGACCGGTGCCCCCGCACCGGAGGGCACCACTGTCGTGCCCGTCGAACGCACCTCCGCGCTGGAGGACGGAGCGCGCGTGCAGCTCGACGCGCCGCCCGTCTCCGGCAAGAACATCGCCTGGCGCGGCGAGGACGCGCGCGAGGGAGATGTCCTCGTGGCGCGCGGCACTCGCCTCGCTCCCGCGCACCTCTCGGTGGCGGCCATGGCGGGCGCTGTGGAGGTGGAGGTCTTCCAGCGCCCCAGGGTCTCGGTGGTCACCACCGGCGACGAGGTCGGGGCCGCCGGGAAGGCGGGGATCCGGGACAGCAACGGACCCCTGCTCGACGCGCTGATGGTGGCCCTGGGCGTGGAGGTCTCCCGGCGCCACGCGCGGGACCAGGAGGGGGAGCTGCGTGCGGCCCTCGAGGCCGCGGCGGCGGACGCGGACGTGGTGGTCACCACGGGCGGCGTGAGCATGGGGGATCGCGACCTGGTGCCAGCGACGCTCGCCGACCTCGGCTACGAGACGGTCTTTCACAAGGTGCAGGTCCAGCCGGGCAAGCCCGTGCTGGTCGCGCGCCGACCGGACGGCGCGCTCTTCATCGGGCTGCCGGGGAACCCGGTCAGCGTGCTCGCCACCGCGCATCTGTTCCTCATGCCGGCGCTCGGCCTGTACCTCGGCGGATGGCGCCCAGCCTCCTTCGAGGTGCCCATGGCCGACGCCTACGAGCACAAGGGGCGTCGTCACCTCTTCCTACCCGCGTCGTTCGAGGGCGGCGGGATCGTCCCCGCGCGCTGGAACGGGAGCGGCGACCTGATCGCGGCGGCCGCCGCCGACGGGCTGGTGGAGCTGCCCGTGGGGGCCACCTTCGCGGCTGGTGATCCCGCGCGCTTCACTCCGTACGTCGGTCACGCCCTCGCCGAGCGCGGCGCCATGCCCGCGCGCGGCGGGCGCTGAGCGGGCCCGGCCTCGATTTCACCACCACACCAACTGCGCCCGGCAGCACCCGGGCAGTGACCATGAGCAACAAGGCGAAGATCGGCGTTGTGACCGTGTCGGACCGCGCGAGCAGAGGGGAGTACGAGGACCTCGGGGGGCCGGCGATTCACGCCACCTTCGAGGACTACCTGACGTCCGAGTGGGAGGCGGTACCGCGCGTGATCTCCGATGACCAGGCGCTGATCGAGCGCACTCTGGTGGAGCTCATCGACGAGGAGGGCTGCGACCTCGTGGTGACCACGGGCGGCACCGGTCCTGCGCCCCGGGACGTGACGCCCGAGGCCACCGAGGCGGTGGTGCAGAAGCCCATGCCGGGGTTCGGCGAGCTGATGCGCCAGGTCAGCCTGCAGTACGTGCCGACGGCCATCCTCTCGCGTCAGACAGCCGGAATCCGCGGCAAGGCCCTGATCGTGAACCTGCCGGGCAAGCCCAGCGCCATCCGCCAGTGCCTCGACGCGGTCTTCCCGGCGATCCCTTATTGCCTCGACCTCACGGGCGCCGCGCGCCTCGAGGCGGACGAGGCGGTGATCAAGGTCTTCCGGCCGAAGAAGAAGTGACGGCCGAGGGATCTCCGCGCGGCTAGGGGCGCCGCGTGGGCAAGCGGAGGATGTAGACGGCGCCGACGAGCGCCGTGACGGCGACGAGCGCGGACGGGACCTGGCGGTCACGGAGCGGAACGAGCAGGGCGAAGGCCACGAAGCCCGCCATCATGGTGAGGGCGGTGATCTTCACCCGCAGGCTGACCCCGCGCCCCGCGCGGAAGTCCTCGATCAAGGGCCCGAAGGTGGGGTTGCGCAGGAGCCAGGCGTAGAGCCTGGGTGAGCTCCGCGCGAAGCACGCGGCGGCCAGTAGCAGCAGGGGCGTCGTGGGCAGGCCGGGGACCACGACTCCCACGGCGCCGATGGCCACAAACGCGAGGCCCAGTAGAGCCCAAAGGCCTCGGGAGAGGCGTGAACGTGACCCCGCGAGGCGCTCCGCGGCCGCCAGCCGCTCTGCCTCGGTCGGGGCCGTGGTCGCGGGGATGGAGTTGGGCTCTGAGTGGCTCATCTCGGTGGCCAGGCGCCCTCAGCGGTCGCCGCGGGGGCTGCTCTCGGAGGAGCCGTCGCCGCGTGTTGCGTGGTCTGGAACGTCGGCGCCCCGTGTTCGTGGTCCCGGAGCGCCAGCGCCCGGCGTCTCCGACCGGCGGGGGCGCCCCTGCAGTTCGAGCTTGATCCTCTTGCGGAACTCGGGCGTGAAGCTCTGTGGGTCCAACTCGATGGCCAGCCCCCAGGCCTCCAGGGCCTCCTCGAGTCGGTCCGAATCCTGGAGGGCGATGCCGTAGTTGTTCCAGGTGCTCGCGCGCATGTCACCTCCCTCGATCAGGCGTTCGTAGGCCTCGATCGCCGGGCCCAGCTTGCCGTCTTGCAGGTCTTGGTCAGCGCCGCGCCGCAGCATGTGAGTCGGGACGGGCTGGGTCGACGAGAATGCCATCGCGGCCACGACGGCGCCAAGGACCACCGGGGCCACCCAGCGACGCCGCATCCCGCAGGCGAAGCCCATCAGCCCGCCACCGAAGTGGGCCGCGTTGGCCACGCCTATGACGCCGAGCTCCGTGAGCGCGATGCAGAGGAAGAACCAGCCGAGGAAGAAGCGGATGAGGCGGGCGTCGATGACCCCGTAGAAGCGCGGGTCGGTCTTGCCCCGGGCGTAGGCGTAGAAGGCGAATCCGTACACGATGCCGGAGAGGCCCACGGCGCTGTGCATCATGGCGGCCTCGAGGCCGCTGGCCGCGATGGCACAGAGGACCGTGAGCACCGCGGTGACGGGGGATCCCATGCGGGACTCGATCACCCGCCCGAGCATCCAGATCCAGTAGACGTTGAATAGGAGGTGGAAGGCGCCGCCGTGGGGGAGGATGCAGGTCACAAGCCGCCAGGGTTCGCTGAGGGCGAGGCCGGGCACGAGCATCAAGTGTTCGATGCTGCGGCCGCTGGCGTCAGCCAGCACGGCGGCGACGGCGCCGACGATCATCACGGCCGTGACGGGGAAGCGTTGGGCGTCCTGGATCAAGCTCATTGGGGGCCTCTGCCGCCGCTGCGGCGTCTTCGGCGCGCCGAGAGCGCCGCGAGCACAACGATGAACAACAGCACCGCGGGGGTCCAGATCAGCCGCCCCTTCTTCGGCGGTTCATCGGCGTCCTCGAGAGGCGCCGGGGGCGGCTCTTGGCCGGCGATGGCCTCGGGTGCCGTCCCGGCGGACGTCCCGCTTCGGGGGCCGGGGCGAATCGCGATGGGGAGGGGCCCGGCGGTGAGGGTCCGGTAGCCCGGGGGAGCCGCCTCTGGATCGAAGGCCACCAGGGAGACGGTGGGCGTCAGGGTGGGTGCCGTGGAGGTCGCCTCGAGGTCATAGCGGAAGGTGCGCCCGAACCGCCCCTCGGCCCTGAGGCCTTCGCTGAGGGTTCCAATGAGGCGCAGGCCGTCCACTGCGGTCAGGCGTGGTTCAGCCCGACCCTCGTTCAGGCTGCCGCCCAGGAGCGTCACCTCGAGCTGCAGGGTCTCACCCACCCGCACACGGTTGGGCTCGACGCTCACCTTGACGGTCATGGGCCCCACGGCGCCCTCGAAGTCGACGGGTTGACCGGCCTCGGGGAGCGGGAGGATATCTAGCACGAGCAGGGCTCCGAGGGCCGCTCGCTCTACCCGGTCGACGGGCACCGAGCCGCGCACGAGGTCCTCTCGAAACGCGCTGCTGACGGCGTACCGTCCGGCCGTCTCGGGGAGCGCGATCTCGCCCGAGCGGCGGGCGCGGGCCAGGCGGGTCAAGCGGAGCTGCGTCACCGCCGGGTCAGGGTCCAGGTCGGTGGCCCGCACGATCTCTCCGTCGAGGACCAGCGAGCACTCCCCTCGGTCCGCCCATGGCATGAGCTCGAGCTGTTCCAGGGAGGTGAGGCCTTCCAGCTGGAGGGGCAACCCCAGGGGCTGAGGGAAGAGCTGGACGAAGCCGCCCGCCTCAGGCGTCGTGGCCATCACCTCGAGGGTCAGCTCAAATGTCTGCCCCTGGTAAATGTCCCCGTCGGGGGGCAGCCAGCGCAGCTCGACTTCCTGGGCCTGGACAGGCGCAGCGACCGCGACTGCCAGGGCCGTGGCGAGGCCCAGGGTGCGGTGCAGGCGCCGGTGCAGGCGGCGCGTCGCTGTGGGGTGAGGATGGAGGGGTTGGGACATCGGGGCGGTCTTGCCTGAAGGTGCGATGAGACCCTAGCCCATCGTGCGTCTAGGATTGGAGCCCTCACATCGGATCTCCGGTGTCCAAGACCATGATCTTCATCCTCGCCCTGGCTGCCTCCGCCGCTCCGCTCGTTCTCTCCTCGGTTACCACCCAGGAGGCTGACCCCGCGGAGGCGGGTCAACCTGCCGCGCGGCAGGAACCCACCCCGTCGCCGGGCGGCGCGATCCCCGGTCCGTCGCCCCTTCAGCGCGGCGGGCCCGCCGCTGGCAGCCGGGAGGCCATGTGGCCTGCGCCGACGGCCGTGGACTGGGCGAAGCCGGTGCAGATCACCTGGCAGCGCACCTGGGAGGACGCCATGGCCACCTCTGAGGAGACCGGCAAGCCGATCATGGTGGCGGTCAACATGGACGGCGAGATCGCGAGTGAGCACTACGCGGGCATCCGCTACCGCGACCCGGAGGTGGGCAAGCTCTTCGAGCCCTACGTGAACGTCATCGCCTCGGTCTACCGCCATAACCCGCGGGACTACGACGAGAACGGCAACCGCATCCCGTGCCCGCGCTTTGGATGCGTGACGTGCGGGGAGCACATCGCCATGGAGCCGATCGTCTACGACCGCTACTTGGACGAGACACGCGTGGCGCCTCGCCATATCGGCGTCGAGCTCGACGGTTCGGAGTACTACGACGTGTTCTACGCCCTCGACGTGACCTCGGTGATCGAGTCCTGGCGTGAAGGCATCGAGGACCGTGAAGACACCTCGCTCCCGCCGAACAACGACAAGTCCGAGGAGCAGCTTCTCGCGAGCCGCTCGGTGCGCGACCGCATGCTGGTGGAGCAGCGCTTCCGCCAGGCCAAGCGGCAGGAGCGCCTGAAGGTCCTCGACCTCACGTCGCAGCTTGGGCTAGGCGCTCCCCTCGAGGTGCTGCGCCTCGCGCTCTTCGGCCTCGACGTCGAGGTGGCCTCTCGCGCGCGCGGCGTCCTGGCCGAGCAGCGCTCCGAGGCTGCCATCGACCTGATCGCGGAGGCCCTCGCGGTGCCGATGCCGGACGCCGAGCGCCAGATGCTCATCGGTGCCCTGGAGGCGATGGGCGAGCAGTTCCCACGGGCGCGGTCCCTCAGCGTGACCCTGCGCGGCCTCGATGAGTCCGCGGGGGGCGAGGAGTTCCAGGCCCTCGCGCGCTCCCTGGCCACCCGGCGACGGGATGACGTGGCCGTGGAGCGCTACGAACTCGAGACGCGCATGGAGCGCGCCGCGGCCCGGGCCGTCGCGACCCCCGAGGAGCGCGGGCTCGCCGAGCTCGAGCGCGCCGAGGCAACCCTCCGGCTCGCCGTGGACCCCGGTTCCGGCGTCGGGGTGGCGGCCGGCAGGGGCGCGAGCCAGCGCCTCCAGCGGATGCGCTGCGAGGACGCGCTTGAGGCGGCTGCAGCCGCGCGGGAGCTGGGCATCATGAGCTGGCGCGTGGACGCCGTGACGGGGCTCGCGGCAAACCAGCTCGGGGACGTCGAGCAGAGCACCCCGGCGATCCTCAGGGCTCTCGAGGCCATGCTCAGCTCTCCCGACGCCGCCGGTAGCGATACGGCCGCCGGTTGGATCGGGATGGGGACGCTGTCCCTCGCCGCCGACCTTCGCATGGCTCAGATCTTCGCCGCCGCGCGCGCGGACGAGGCTTGGCCGAAGGAGTGGATGAGCGAGATCAACGCGGCCTTCGACCTCCTGGCGCAGCACCCCCTTGGCACGGAGCAGCAGGTGGCCAAGCACCACGACTTCCTCGTCCGCATGGGCGCGCGCGGCCGAGCCTTCGAGGTGCTCACGCGCGGGGTCACCGCCCATGAGGGGAGCTGGGATCTCCACGCGCGCCTCCGGGACCGCCTGCTCATGAAGAGCGGCGTCAAGGGCATGGAGGCGACCTACGCGGCCATGAGTGGGCGCCCCGGCGCGAGCGCGTCTTTGGCCTGGTACGCGGGCTATGCAGGCATGGTGGCCGGCGAATTCCGTCGCCGCCGATCACAGAACGAGGCGGCGCTCGCGTCTTATGACCAGGCCATCGCTCACTTCGGTGAGGCCATCAAGCGCGACCCCAGCGTGGAGTCCACCGCCGCCCACTACTGCGCCATGTCCCTGGCCGGTCAGGCCGCGGTGAAGCTCGAGCAGAACAAGCTGACCGAGGCGACGGACCTCCTGCTCGCTTCATTCCAGCGCTGGCCCCGGGCGGCGAACGCCCTCGATGGGATGAACGCCTCGGCCGTGACCATCTCGAACTTTGTCTCGGCCCGGCTGGCCTGGGCAGGCATGGACGAGGACGCCGCGCGCCTCGCCGAGGCGCGGGAGGGCCTCCCCACGGAGCTCCTGGCGCCGCCCGCCTTCGAGACGCCGCCCGACACGCCCGCCGCGCGCAACCGGGATCGTCGCGGTCGGCAGCGACGCGGTCGGCAGCGGCAGGGCCGCTGACCGGGCCGCTGGCCGGGCCGCCCGGGTCCCCTGCGTCACCCGGGGAGGCTCGCGCGCGCCCGCGTCAGCATGGGGCCGCCCCCGAGGTGGGTCGGCCGCGACCAGTGTTGAGACAGTCCGCGGTTGGATCAGCCGCCCGCCTGGCCGGGCGGTGACTCGCAATCGTCAAGGAAGTGTCTCACCTCAGGGGAGTCTCCCGACGGCGGAGGTCGGTCGGCACGGGCGGGCTATAGTCGGGAACTCGCCCCGGCGGTTCCCGGGGCAGGCAGCTACCTGCCAGGCGCAACCCATGATCCGACTCTCCATCGTCGCGGCCCTCATCGCCGCGACGCCCGCGTTCTCACCGCTCTTCGCGCAGGACGAGCCCCTCCGGGGCCCCCGCAAGATCGACCCCCGCTGGCACGCGCTCACCCACGCGCGCCTGATCCCCTCGCCGGGCGCGCTGGTGGAGGACGCGACCATCGTCGTGCGCGATGGCGTGATCGTCTCGATCGAGGCGGGCGGCGACGCACCCGCCGGCGCGAGGGTCTGGGACTGTTCGGGCCTGACCGTGCACGCCGGCTTCGTGGAGATGTACGCCGGAGTGGATGCGCCGCTCCCCGATGCCACTGGGCTGGGCGGGTACTGGCAGTCCGAAAAGGTCGTGCCCCAGCGCTCTGCGCTGGACGGCGAGCGCCTCTCGGACTCGGAGCTCGAGTCCCTGCGTGGCGCTGGCTTCACCGCAGCGGCCATCGCGCCGGCCGACGGGGTGCTCGGCGGCTCCTCCGCCGTGGTCGCCCTTGGCGCTGGCGAGGGAGACGTTGCCGCCGCGACCCCGGAGGTGATCGTGGATGGCGCCTACCAGACGCTCGCGTTCCGCCGGGCCAGCTGGGGCAGCGAGGGGAGCCTCGCATATCCGAACTCCGAGATGGGGGCCATCGCCCTCATCCGACAGGCCCTGATGGACGCCGACCATCACGCGGCGAGCCTCGCGGTGGACGCCACGGGCGTCGAGGGGCACGAGCCCCCGCAGCCCAACGAGGCCCTGGACGCGCTGCAGCGCGGGGGTGCCCCGTTTCTGTTCAACGCCTCGAGCGAGCTACAGCTCCTGCGCGCGGCGCGGCTCGCGGCCGAGTTCAACCGTTCCGTCATGGTGCTCGGTTCGGGCACCGAGTTCCGGCGCCTCGACGCCGTCCTCGCCGCGGGGCTGCCCCTGGTGCTGCCGGTCAATTACCCCGAGGCGCCGGACGTCTCCACCTCCATGGCCGCGGACGCCCACAGCCTCCGCGACCTCGCCACCTGGGAAGAGGCGCCGAGCAACGTGCGCCGCCTGGTGGACGGCGGCGCCGTGGTGGCGCTGACCTCCGCGCGGCTCGACGAC
>Ga0102815_10001064_pt1 | contig 17451 bp, 8 predicted proteins | sample ColrivemetaGS759_FD_79113 | JGI IMG/M metagenome (GOLD analysis project Ga0102815, IMG submission 79113) | Estuarine microbial communities from the Columbia River estuary - Ebb tide ETM metaG S.759 | ecosystem: Environmental > Aquatic > Marine > Intertidal zone > Estuary | place: USA: Columbia...
GCTGTAGTTGGAAGTAATTTCCAAATATCAGGTGGGACAATTAACGGAACACCTATAGGTGTTACGACTGCTCAAACTGGTAGATTTACAAATTTAAGTAATACTGTGTCTTCAAATTTTGCAAATGTCACATTATCATCATCCTTGGCATATACATTCGAAAGATACACTTTATCATCTGCTGGTTTACAAACAAGAAATCCAAGTACATCTTTTATAGTTTCTTTATTTTCAGTAACTGGGCCAAATTACACCAGTTCTTGTGGTACAATGCCATCTAATAGTGCAAATATACCAGATGGTACATTGAAAATATTAGTATGTAGTTCTATGGGAATTGGATCTTCACATACTATTGTTTTTGGAAATAATAAATTGATTACACCTAATCCTTTAAATCAAGCTTCACAAGCAACAAGATTGACATTTAAAAGACAAGGTCAAAGTGCACAATTGTTATTTGATGCTCAAGGTGATAGTAACCAAGGGTCGTGGATTTTATTGTCTAATGGTGTATATGTTACTTGATTGACTTTTTATCTTTGATTTTTATTTTAGTCCAGTTTTTTTAATAACTAGGTTGTAAAAAACTGAATAATATATGATTACAATGAAAATATGCTCATATGTCGTTTTACAAACAAACAAAAGAACAAACAGATGCTAATTTTGCTGATGATATGTTGAGTAAGATAAAAGATTTACTCATTGATCATAATAGTAAAACAGGTAGTAATATTCCTACTGAATATGATTTAGATTTATCAAGTACACAAAAAAATGCATTTGATAAATTTAAACGTGGAGAATCAATGTTAATATTAGGTAGCGGAGGTACTGGAAAATCTAGATTAGTAAAAGAATTTTACAAACACATAAAAAATAATAATCCAGACAAAATGATGTATATTACTTCAACAACTGGAATTTCAGCTTATAATATTGGTGGTATAACAATTAATAGTTTTATGGGTATTGGTACAGGTGAGGATTCATTGGAAGTGTTACTTAAACGTTTACGATACAAGATAGCGATTAAAGATCGTATTCGTAGAACTGATATTCTTATTATTGACGAGATAAGTATGTTGTCTGCTGCTATATTTGAAAAGATTAATAGCATTTTTCAGATTTTAAAGAGATCAAAACGACCTTTTGGTGGAGTTCAAATAATTTTAACAGGTGATTTTTTACAATTAGAAACTGTTTTTTCAAACGCGAATGGTGACAATAGGTTAATTATTGAAAGTGATGTATTTAAAAAAATATTTGAAAAGTCTATAATTATTTTAAAAGAAAATTTTCGTCAAAGTAGTGATAAAGAGTATATAGATATATTAATGAGAATAAGAAAGGGGAATTACAACGAAAAAGACATTGATGTATTAAAAACACGTCTATTAAAACGAAATACATGCGATGATGTTACAAAGCACGTGCATCTTGTTAGTAGTAATTGGAAGGCTCAACAAATTAACAATCGTTATCTAGATATGATAAACGAACAAGATCATCATTATGATACAATTTATAGTAAAATTGGTGACAAAGACACTTGTGAATTGTTATGTAAGGAATTAAAGAGTCAATTTATTCAAAAAGGAATAGAATCATTAGTCTTAAGAAAGGGATGTCGTGTTTTGTTAATTAAAAATTTGGATGTAGAATCTGGTCTGGTAAATGGTTCGATTGGAACAGTTGTTGACTTATTTACAGATACAGTCCGTGTAAGTTTCGATAATGGCGTTACAGAAATTATAAATCGTGTAGAATGGGAATTAGAAATGGATAACGCAAAAGTAATTTGTAAACAAATACCTTTAATGTTATCTTACAGTATAACAATTCATAAATCCCAGAGTTTATCATTAGATAGTGCCGTTTTAGATTTGTCTGATTGTTTTTGTAATCATATGGTTTATGTTGCTTTAAGTCGTGTTCGTTCTTTATCTGGTTTGTATTTAAAGTCATTTGATCCAGTAAAAATAACAGTAAATGAAAAATTATTACATTTCATTAATCAAATTGAATAAAAATTACATTTAACAATTACACTAATAAAAATTACATTTAACAATTATACTAATAAAAAAATATTGTATATATATATAATGGAAGACATTTTAACTACTGTTAGCAAAGTAAGACAATACAAACAATTGTATGAAGTTCCGTGGAGAGTAATGATGGATAAAAAAGTAAAAGCTTCCTCGAGAATAAATGATAAATTGCGTATAGCATTAATATGTCATCCTTGTTATGGTTATGGTGATATTATATTTGCATTAAAAATGCATAAATTTATAAAACAATGGTACGGTATCGATTGTACAATGATAACAACAAAACCAGCACCATTTATTAAAAATGGTTTAAAAAATATATATTGTTTGAAAACCCCTGGAAGTCGTAGTTATGTAGAATGTGAAAATTTAAAAACTATGAAGATCTATGAGATAGATGAATCAGGTAAACCTAAAAAACGTGCAAAAATACCATATAAATTCGATTTGATAATGGTTACTCCTTGGATAGGTACTGATTATGAACCAAATAAAAGTATAGTTCGAAACTTTTTACCATATGCAAATCCTTTTAATACAGTTTTGTTTTCTGAATACAATGCACCAGAACCAGAAAAGTATGATTTTCCAACTGGTATTGGTAAGGGTTTAACTGGGTTATTGATAACTGATTTTAAATTTGCAAAAACAGTTCGTTTAAAAAATCCATATTTAATGGTACATTTAACAAGAGATTACAGAGTAAACGTGGGTAAATGTTTTAGTAATTTCATCAAATTAATGTGTAAAAAATATCATAAAAAGCATAATAAATTAGATGTTGTGATCCCTCCTCATTTATTAGAAGACAAAGAAGAATTAGAAAAGTTGTTCGCTTATATTAAAACTCGAGGTTATTATAAAAATGTAGTCGTAAAAACAACAAAGGAACCTATTAAAACATTATCAAGTACATTAACATTGAGAGCTGATATTACACCTTTACCATATGATCAATACACTGGATTATTTAAGTATTCTTTACCAGATGTTCTAATAACAGGAGATCAAAGTGTTACAGATATTATTAGTTGTTGTAAGGATTTCAATATATATTATCAAATTATGCCGTGGAAAGCAAATTTCGCTAAAAATTTAGCTGCTGCTTTAGGACAAGATTTTATAAGAAAAGTAACTACATCTTGTGGTTTAGAAAAATTTAAATTAAGAATACATTCTGACATAAAAAACGTTGCTAAAAAACACGACTTTAAAAATTTAGGAAAACCTAAATTGGATGCTATCATTTCATTTGCTCTCAAGTTACAAAAATCTAAAAAATGGAAACGATTTGTAGAAATAGTATTAGGTTCAAGAAAACGATCAACTGTTATACACAAATTAAAAATGAATTAAACGAACTAATAAAATCTACTTGTAAAAACAATTTAATTAAACATATCAATATTTAATTAAATTAAAAATAATATAGTTTGTAAAACATCTGGAATTAATCTAGTTAATCCAATGTGTATCTACAAATAACGGTGAAATAATGTATACCAGTTGATACACTTTGGAATTTTATCAGTCCTCTTGATTCATTTTTAACACCTACACAAAGCACATTAAATAATGGTATCATTTCATCATCATCAGTGTAACCTGTACAAGTACCTATTAATTCGCGTCTATTTGCAAAACCATTATCTTTTCCAGGTAATTCAAACTCTATTTGACAATTTTCACTTGCATTGTTTGGAGTGACCCATACAGCAAATGAAAAAATAGCTTCTTGTCCAATTGTTATTAATTTATTAGTGTCATACCCAGTTAAATTACAATTTAATTCATTTACGAATGTGATATCTGGAGCAACAGTAGACCCAGTTGCCACCAAGTTACCAGTAACGTAAATATTACCACCAACAAAAATATCTTTCATAAAAGAAGCACCTCCTGCAACTGTCAAAGCACCTCCTGATGTAAAACTATTTGCATTTTCTGTAGCTCCTACGGCTACACCACCAGATAAAACTAATGAACCAGCTGTTCTACTTTTTGATGTAGTAGTTGTAAGAATATGAACTGTACCTGTTTTGCCAATATTAACACGTTCCGTATCATCATTTGTACAAATGGACACTGACCCAGATGTTCCAGATGATATAACCACATTTCCTACACTACCAGTAGCACTATTACCATATAAAACAAGTCTCCCTGAACTTGATGTATCATTTACATTACCAGACCCACCTAATAATCCTACGTAAGAATCATTTCCGTCAACAGAAATGAAATTTCCTGATTGCAAGGTTAAAGGACTATTGATATTACTTGTTGTGTTTATACCCACATACCCTGTATTATTTAAACTAACTATTTTATTTGAAGAATCAGGTGTTGATCCAGATGTTGATAATGTCAAGGAAAATAAGTTATCTTCGGATAAAATTCCATAACGTGTTTGATCTCCTGTTTTTGCAAAATCTATATAAGAAACAGAACCAGAGTTTTCTAAAACGATACTCGATTTAGTTTGTTTTATATGCAATGATTCTGTAGGTGTAAAACCATCAGTACCTATAGCTATATTATCACCTACGGATAAACGTTTACCGATACCAACCCCTCCTAATGTAGTAATTGAACCACCTGATGTAGAACTAGATGAATTCGCTGTATTTCTTATACTTAAACCTCCACGTGTTATCAAACTACCATTTGATACATTTATACTCGATTCTGTACTAGACAAAATGATCCTATTTGTAGTCAAGTCAACATGATCATAACTTGTAATCGCTTTAGTAATAGGATCACGTGTGTTGTAAACTGTTTCGAAACTTTTTGACGTGTCATTGTAATAAAATGATACATATTGTGAATTGTAAAAGTAAACAGTATCACCATTAGATGGATTTTGTGATGTCCAGGTTGAATCTACTGTTGCAACACGTTGTGAACCATTATAAGATACAACTTTTCTTACTTGATTTATATTTGCACCAGAACCTACTTTTATCCACCAACCTGTATAATATTCATCTATTGCACTTAACGAATTACTAAATTTAATTTGACTTGATGTAACAGTTGATTGGTTAGGAATAGAATCAAACAAAATATAATCATCTGTAACCAATTCTCCTGTACCAGCATCATTTGATGATTGATATCTTTGGAAAGCTATACCTAAATCTCTTGTATTGGTGGCATTTTTATTATTATAACCTATTACTGGAAAGTTATCTGCCACATTAAAATGTAACCCTTCAATAGTAACATCTCCAAATGTATAATTTAAATTACTTTCTTGTGATGTTTTGTAAATAAAAGTCCAACTACCTGCATATGAACTCGTACTTCCATCAGGTTCAGTTCCAGAACCTTCTGACACTACATAAAAACGATTACCTATTTTGCCAATGATATTAATATTCGTAGAACTAGATGATGGTGTTTTTGTGAACAAATGAAATCCTGTTGCATTGTCCTTGTATATAAAAACTTGTATATTATTTATATTATCAAATGTACTCGTCCCATAATAATTATGTGACACATTACAAGTAGCATTGTTTACCGAAACAATTACTTTTAAACCATAAACATTAGACCCATTACAAAAATCAATTTCACAATATGAAAGAGTACTTGAATCATTTATTTGTCCAAAATAATGCCATAGAGTACTTCCTGACGTATTTTCTAAATGTAATAAAGAACCATTGCCACTATAATTAAATGTCGAGTCTGTCGTAAGAGATCCATTTATAGTAGCGTCCTTGTAAATATTCACACCACCTTCTACTATTAATGCACTGCTTGTTGTTGAAGTAATATGAGCATCTCCACCTATAAATACATTTTTAACTACACTTAATCCACCTCGTATACTCAACGCACCGCCATTTGATATATTCGTAGCATTTGATGTTGCATTTATTGATAATCCTCCTGTTAAAATCATAGATGCATAAGTGGATGATAGACTAGAATTATTATTATAAAACTTTATACAACCAATCTCGTTATCGATTTCAAATGTTCTTTCAATAAACGTCCCATCCACATCGTATCTATTTAAACTAAAATTGTTTGTACTGCTTCTATTAATGTCATAACGTCTTTTTACATTTGTGTCATAAAAGATTAAGATATCATCTTCGCCATAATAATTTGTAGTACCATAAAAGTAATTGTCACCTCCTATATAAACGTCTGCACCGAAACTTGCACCTCCTTCTGACAAAATAGTTCCTCCAGATGTTAAACTAGTTGCATTTGTTGCACTTTGAATAGTAATACCACCAAATGTCATTAATGACCCAGTTGAAAAGTTTACAGATTCATCAGTTGCAGTTAATGTCAAATACGCATATGTACTAGAACTACTTCCACTACCATTGATTGAACCACCTACATACAAGTCACCATTAATAGAAGCACCACCAGCCACATTTAAAGCCCCTCCGTTTCCTACATTTGTAGCATTTTGATTTGATTTAACAGACAAACCACCATCTATAATAACAGCACCTTCATTAAGACTCGTTGTGGGAGTTGTATTATAAATACGTAAACGACCTCCTATGTTTGCAGATCTAGATATACCTACACCACCAGAAATGACAACTGAACCATTTGAAACATTCGTAGAATCAGTATTTGATCTAAATTCATTAACACCAGTTGTAATACACGTACCCACAACGTGTAATCTAGCTGAAGGGTTTGATGTATTAATACCTATATTTCCATTTGATAAAATAGTCATTCTGTTTTGTCTTTGTGTAGCAAATTGTATGACAGATGTTGTATTCAATTTATCGTGACTAATTACAAGTGATTCTTGATAAATATTACTTGCATATTCATTTTGACCTCTTGATAACCCAATATAGGATTTTACATCGTTTATATATGAGAAGATTATTTCTGGTTTCGCTGATGACGTAATTCCCTCAGAGTCTGCATTTAATAAGATTGAAACATTTGATGAATGAGCTATATGTAAATTTGCAGTTGGTGAATTTGTACCAAGACCTAATCGAGTGTTTGTGTTATCGTAATAAAACTTTGAATTTGTACCTATTGGATTTAAACCATTTCCAAACAAAATATTCCCCTGTGTAAATCTATTCACGCCTGTACCACCATAAGGTACTTGAATCGAAGAAGCTTGCCAGATACCTGTATTAATAGTTCCCAATTTAGTAACATGTGATTGGTCAGGTGAGGTTTCTATAAGTGATCCACTACCACCAGTCATACCAGTGCCAAAACCTGTATTTTTAATACGCAATTGATCACTTGATATTTCCAAACTTATATCATCTACATTTACATCTAAACGATTAAATGTTTTAGTTAAACCATCACCAGCTTCTACTTTTCCCAACGCAGTAAATTGAGTAAATGTTATATTATCAGTTCCGATCGTATCCATATTATTTGGACTATTACAAATCCAACCTAAACCTCCATTTGTATCACCGTTTATAACAAATACAAAAGCACCTGATGCATTACCACCATTGCTAAAATCTAAACTTCTAGTGGGTAAACCAACATCTTCAACTTGATAAATACCATTTTCCCTGGAATCGTCTTGGTTTTTAATTAAAATACGATCACCTGTTTGTAAAGTATATCCATCTATAACAATACCTGTATTATATGCAATGTTTAAATTTCCATTAGCAACTGAGGCAACTTGGACTGAATCTTTTACAAGTAAACCTTGTTTTATTAAATCAACATATTCCTTTGTTGCACAATCTTTTAAATCAACTGGTGTTTGTACATTTGTTATTCGCGTGTTTGACATATCAATTGTATTGAAATATGCTATTTCAGCTACTCGTAAACTTTTTCCTACAGCTATACCACCTGCAATAACAACAGCGCCATTTGATATATCAGTCGTATCTGTCGTATTTGTAAAATTATTTGTCATTGTATTGGACACATTTTTACTAGCTTGATCTACAACAAATGCTGTATCATTTATATTAAAATTACCAGACAATCCAGTTATTTTATTTTGTGTATCAACTCGAAATACAGAAACATCAGCAGAATTTTTTATATCAACCGCAGTCGCAGAATCTGTTTTGCTCCTGTAATCACCACCTATAAATAATGATTTTACTACACCTAGACCTCCTGATACAACAAATGATGCAGTAGATGCATTTTCAGCATCTTGTGTACCAGTTAACCCGAAACCACCTTTTGAAAAAATATTACCAGTATCTGTTTCTATACTAAATAATTCTTCTGTACAATCATTTGTCATTATGGAAAATTTAGGTTTATTACCAGAACTACCATAATCAGTATACGATGGTATATTTATTGTAAAAGATCTACCATTATTTAAACCATTGTATCCTCTACCAATTTTATACCCATTAGTGTTATCAAACTGTGATTTTAATTGGATTGAACTTTTAGCATCAATAGGAGAATCAGGTGTAATTTCTACTGTACTCACATTTGATCCATTACCACCAAATATTTTAACATTGCTATTAGCACTCGAATCTACTGCAAATATATCCTGATCATCAGTATTTCTTGTTATTTTAAAACTAGATGTATCATCAGAGTACACTTTTACGCTTTGTTCTGTGTAAATTGTTTTAGCAACGCCTATACCACCAGATAAAGTTACACATCCAGTACTTGCATTTGTAGAATTTGATGTGTTATTAACCGATACAGTTGAATTGATTATATTTACATTTCCATTGTCACTATTCATTTCTAAACCATCGACTGTACTCCTTATATATTTTGATGCATTACCAAATGCAATTTTAACATTGTTTGGTATATTTACACTACCGTTAGCATTTAAATAAATATTACTATCAGATGATATATACAAATCATCACTACTATCAGAAACAATTCTTTGATTACCGCTATTACCAAATTTGATACCATTATCAGTAGGTAATTTGATATTTAAGGTTGGACCTGGATTTAGAATTATATTATTACCAGCAATTAAAGTTAAATCATTGCTCAAGTTTGCAGATATTTGTTGATTGTCATTAGAAAAAGTCAACCCCGTGTTTAATGGTATGTTTACTTTTCGGTTTACACCCGGAACAAGATTAATATCTTCGCTACTTTCAATCATCATATTGTTTGAACTGTCAGCATATATTTGTTCTGATGGTGTTGAAAATGTTATAGGTATTTGATTAGATATTCTTACTTTTTTACCAGCTATCAAATTAAAATCAAAGTGCCCAGAACTATCAACTACGATATTTTTAGTAGTTGAATCCGAATACATTCGTTGTGTAGTTTCACCAAATACAACACCTTTATCGTAAGGGATAATCACATTGTCTGTTGGTGAAATGTAAATATCACCATCACTTGCTAAATTCAAAGAATTTGAAGTATCTGTCCATACGATACTTTTGTTAGAATCACTTGTCCCTCTAAGATATAGTTTTCCATTAGACCATATGTCTTTTTCAATACCTAAACCACCAGATAAAATTACAGATCCAGATGTTGCACTAGAAGCGTTTTTCGTAGATGTATATGATATATCAATTGATATATCCTTTCTCGAATCTATTCTTTTAGTTGTATCATTCCACGTCATTATTCCATTTGCCAAAGGGGATTCTTCACGAATTACAACTGGATTTAAATTACTTATAAATCCAATTCGAAACGTATCATCTGATTCGTTAAATACCATTCTGTAATTTTCAGAAACTCCTCTTGATATTTCTATACCAGATTGATTAAGAGTAACTCCTGATCCAGATTCTAAACGATTTAATAATATAATATTATCTTCAAATTCAATTACATTTGTGTTAAGTAACGTTGTATTACCTTCAACAAATAAATTACCTCTGACTGTTGCATCACCATTCAAAGTTAAACTATGAAATATAGGAGAATCACCTTCACGGACACCTTGACTTAAAAATGATTCGTGTTTAGCCGTTAATCCGTAAACATTTTGATAAATAATTCTATTGTTAACAATGTTTTTTGGCATTATCTATTACATATATTTAATAAAAAAATAAAATATGAATTATTGACGTAAAAACCATATTACATTTGATACAAATTTATTTCTATTTTATGATGTTTAAAAATTGAAATAATTTTGATATTAATAGAAAAATAATATGACGAAAAAAACGATTGAAGAAACGTATAAAAAATTAAGTCAACGTGAACACGTTTTACATCGTCCCAATATGTATATTGGAGAAATTAAAAAAACATTGGAAGAAATGTGGGTTTGCGATAATAACTCTACGAAGATGACTAAACGTATGGTTGAACATAGTCCTGGGTTTTTAAAAATATTTGACGAAGTTTTAACCAATGCTTTAGATCACAGTAACAGAGATTCATCAGTTGATAAAATTCGTATTGATTACAACAAAGAAAATGGTCAAATTACTGTTTTTAACAATGGAGCAGGTGTACCTGTTGTTGTACATAAAGAACATAATATTTATGTTCCAGAATTGATTTTTGGTCATTTGTTAGCTGGTAGTAATTATGACGATTCACAACAAAGAATTGGTGCAGGTGTAAATGGTTTAGGTATTAAATTGGTAAATATTTTTTCAAAGAGTTTTATTGTAGAAACGATAGATTCAGAACAAGGTTTAAAATTTATACAAGAATTTAATGATAATATGACGATAAGATCTAAACCTAAAGTTACGAAAAATTCAGGTAAAAGTTATACAAAAATATCATTCATTCCGGATTATGATAAATTTTTTATGCGAGGTTTAGAAGATGATACTATTGCGCTAATTAACAAGAGAGTATATGATTGTATTGCGTGTACAAACAAGAATGTATCCATTTTTCTAAATGACAAAAAACTTTCTGGAAAAGGTCTTGTTGATTATAGTAATTACTTTTTTGAAAATACAAAAACAAAGGCTTTTTATGATAGTTTTACACAACGTGTTGGTAAAAACGATATGGTTTGGGAATGGATAGTAGTACCAAGTGATCATTTTGAACAAGTATCTTTTGTGAATGGTAATTCTACTTATCAAGGTGGTAAACACGTTGATCACGTTGTGTATCAAATAACTTCTAAACTAAAGACGCTTTTGGAAACAAAAAAGAAATTAAAAGATGTAAAACCTGCGATTATTAAAGAACGATTCTTTTTATTCTTAAGATCTACAGTTGTAAATCCTCAATTTAGTAGTCAAACAAAGGAACAATTAACAACTCAAGTTAAAGATTTCGGATGTCGTGTTGAAGTATCTGATAAATTCATTGATCGATTATACAAAAGTCCTATTGTTGAAGAAATTGTAGAATTTTGTAAAATGAAAGAATCAATTGATCTTGCAAAAACAACAGATGGAAAGAAACGGAACAAGATTTATGTTCCAAAATTAGAAGATGCACTTTGGGCTGGAACAGCAAAGTCTGAACAGTGCACTTTAATTCTTACAGAAGGTTTGTCAGCAATGACCTTTGCACTTTGGGGTAGAAGTGTGGTTGGTCCAGAACGTCTAGGTACATGGCCCTTAAAAGGAAAAGTGCTTAATGTTAGAGACGCTACTGTATCACAATTCATGAACAATGAAGAAATCAACAATTTAAAACAAATCATTGGATTAAAACAAGGCAAAGATTACAAAGACACCAAGGATTTACGTTATGGCAAAGTAATGATTCTTACAGATGCTGATGTAGATGGCTCCCATATAAAAGGACTTTTAGTTAATCTATTTCATCATTGGTGGCCATCACTTCTTAAAATGGATTTTATCCAAACACTTAGAACACCAATTGTTAAAGCTATCCGTGGTCAAAAAGTGTTGGAATTTTATACAGAACAAGATTATCATAATTGGAAAGACAATACGAATACACGAGGATATCAAATTAGATATTTCAAAGGATTAGGAACATCTAAAAAAGAAGATGCTCAAGAAACTTTTCGTAAAATGGACCGTTTACGTATTGACTACTACTATAAAGATAACCTTTGCGATGAATCTATTGTTCTTGCTTTTGAAAAAGATAAAAACATTAAAACAAAAACAAGCGGAGCTGATGAAACTGAATCAAATGATCATGACACAAATCATCAAGAAACAATTACAAGTTCTAAAATGGTAGATTATATTTCATCTGATATGAAATGTTCAGATAAACGTAAACGTTGGTTGGCACAATATGATAGAAATAGTTATATTGATGCAAAAACAAACCGTGTTAGTTATCAAGATCTTATTCATAAAGAACTTATTCATTTTTCTATTTATGATAATTTGCGAAGTATTCCAAGTTTATGCGATGGATTAAAACCAAGTCAAAGGAAGATCATGTATTATATGTTGAAAAATAATATTAACAAGGTTATTAAAGTTGCACAATTGTCAGGTTATGTATCAGCAGAAACTGGTTATCATCATGGAGAAGCAAGTTTACAAGGAGCGATTGTAAATATGGCTCAAAATTTTGTTGGGTCTAATAACTTGAATTTGTTGTATCCTGATGGTAATTTTGGATCTCGTTTACTTGGAGGAAAAGATGCAGCTAGTCCGAGATATATCTTTACAAGATTATCAGATGTCACTAATTCGATTTTTGACAAACGTGATTCACCATTATTGAAGTACTTAAATGATGATGGTATGCAAATTGAACCAGAATGGTTTATGCCAGTTCTACCAATGGTTTTAGTTAATGGTTGTGAAGGTATTGGTACAGGTTATTCTACATATATTCCACCTTATAACCCAACAGATATCGTTGCAAATTTATTAAGGGTATTAGATGACAAAGAACCTTTACAGATGACACCATATTTCAAACATTTCAACGGTGATTTACGAGAAACAGAACCTGGTAGTTACATAACAACTGGTAAATGGCAACGTGTATCCGATACACAAATCAAAATCACAGAACTTCCAGTTGGATCTTGGGTTACTACTTATAAAGAATTTTTAGAAGCTTTAGTTGACTCAAACACTACTAAACCAAAAACTACAAAATCAGCTGGTACCGGAGGCACAACAAAATCTAAAAAACCATCAGTTCAATTGAAAGACGTACAGAATAAGACACGTGATGAAAACAGTGACATTTGTTTCATTGTCGAGTTTTGTAAAACAGAAGATTTGGACGCGTTGATCAAAACTAACACTTTGGAAAAAACATTACGTTTATCACGAAGTTTTACTACAAATAATATGTATTTATTTAGTGACGACCTCATTCTTACAAAATACAAGTCAGCAACAGATATCCTACTTGATTTTTATGATCTTCGTATTGAATTTTATGAAAAGAGACGATTATATCTTATCAAACAATTACAAAATGAATTAACATTATTAAACTCAAAAATACGTTTTATTAATGAATACATTAATGGAACTTTGGATATTAATCGTAAATCCCGAGATTATATCATAAGTTTATTGGAAGAACGAGATTATCCAAAACTAAGTTCTGATCTAAAAGAAGATATTGACCAAGAAGACGGTACCGGAGGTGCAAAGTCATTTGATTATTTAGTAAAGATGCCTTTGATTTCTCTTTCACTTGAAAAAATACAAGAATTAGAAAAACATCGTGATACAAAACAAAATGAATTAAACACTTTACAAAAGAAAACTGATCGAGACCTTTGGCGAGATGACCTCCAAAACATCTTGAAAACAATTCAAAAATAAACATCAATTAAAAGTAAATTAAAAGTAAATTAAAAGTTATTTTTTATTTAAAAATAAGATATTTTTTAATAAAAATAATAAAATAATGTTTTATGAATTATTTATAGTAATGTTTGGAATTTATATGGGTCAAGAATATCAAAACTTGCCGAATATTCGAATTGTTATACACAAGTGTTTGGAATATGTTAATAATATAGATAACACTAATTAAAATTTCAAGAAAAAAGTGAATTTAAAAACTGTATTACGATGATTACAATGAATAGATTGTTCGCTAATTCTATCAACAAAGTAAAGTACATTAAAGAAAATTACATTAAAGAAAATTACATTAAAGAAAAGTACATTAAAGAAAAGTACATTAAAGAAAAGTACGGTAATTATAAAGAAAAGGTATTAGATCAAAAAGTATATATTGTTGATTTTTTGAATATTTTTTCTGATTTCCGTGAGATAAAGTATAAAAAGTACGATATTGATTTTCATTCTGTAAAACATTGTAATAAGGAACAGGACACGTATGATTTTTTTAACTTATTTTTTACAAAATATATAGAATACGTTAAGATTGATAAATCAAGTCAATTTTATTTTGTAATGAAAAAGTTGAACAATTATGATACTACATTGGATAATATTATTAAAATGCATAAAATTTTCAATATAAAGTTTATTATTATAGAAGACAAGTACAATAACGATATTTTGGATAAAAATAAAGATGATTTTTTATGTCAATATTTTTTCTATATTTTACACAAAACCAATAATTGTATTTTGATTTCAAATGATAAATACAGAGACAAAAAAGATTATGTAAAGTTATTTAATTTTGATATTTTTATAAAAGTTGTTAATTATAATAGAAAAAGTGATACATTGGATAAAACAATTCTTAAAATACATATTACAGACACTATAAGTAATGATATATTGTTACAAAAATACACTAGATGTACTATCCCCAAAAGAGACCTTGATAACATTTTATAAAAACAACTTTAATGTATAATTTTAGACTTTTAAAAATCTTTAAAAATAAATATAGTGGATAAGTAATCGTAAAAATATTTTTTACATAAAAATTTAAACATAACTGGTTTTTCTTTTTGTTTTGATTCCATGTAATCTGTAAAGTATTTTGATTTTAATATTTGATAAATCATAAACATACAATTTTTGTTAGCGTAGATTATATCATATGGGCGATGAATATAAATGGTATCGTCTTTTAACGGATACATAATTTGTAAAGTGCGTCGTGAGGTAAAGTATTTCTGATTAAATTGTATAATAATATCTAATTTTTCTGATATATTGTCATTATTTGAATCACTCCTTGAAAAAATTTTATCTAAAATAGATATAACATTTTCGTGAAATATTTTTGATTGATTATTATTTAATTTTTCATCAGATTCTATAAATTGTACAGAATCTGGATATGTTATTAAAGTTTTATTTACATTACCATCAGGTTTCGCCACATCATTGTTTATTATTATATTCATTTTATATTGTTTTATAAATAAAGACAAATCATCATTTGTAGTTTTTATGTTATTTTCATTTAAGAAATAAATTCCTATATTAGGTAATGTTAAATTTAAGTTTTTATGTTGATATATGGTATAATTGTCATCTGTTTTTGAATCATAATATAATAATATTTTTGAACTTTTGTCTATACTTATTCCAGTGTTTATTGATATTTGTGATAAGATATGATTGTATTGTAAAATACTATCTAAAACATTGGTTATATTTAGGATGTTTATATTTACTATAAAGTCTTGTATATTTTGAATCTTGTATTGTGATATAAGTTGTTCAACAGTAGTTGTAAAAATTACATTTTTTTTGATATTAAAACAATTATTTCCTTTAATATTTAAATCATCGTTGGGTATCCAATAATTATGATTTGTTTTATCATAAAACATCAATGTTTCACTTGATATTTTTGATTTTACTAAAGCTTTAGATATCAATATAACATTCTGTTTACGTAAATTTTTAATAATGTCTATATATTCATTTCTAGGTTCTATTAATAGAATTGGCGAGTCGTCAGAGTTATCTAGACAATTTGGGGTATAACCATAAATTATTTTACAATGGGGTAATGTATTAGACATAATAAAAAGTCTTAATTAATCTAGTTTATATAAAATAAATTAAAAAAATTTATAATATAAACATTACATTAGAAAAATGTCAAATAAATCTTTTGACAATGATACATTGCCTTCTATTACGTCTTTACACGAAGAAAAGACATTAAAAGAATCTTCCAAAAATGACATTTTTAAAATAGTTTTAAATAAGATAATTCAAAAGATTATTTATACAAATAGACATACTGAACAAACATATATTATATTTGAAATTCCTCAAATTTTAATAGGATATCCTCAATATGATATGAAATCGTGTCTATTATTCATTATGAATAAATTAAATGAAAACGGATATCTAGTCGATTTTGTTGATCCATTTTATTTGTACATTGACTGGGGAAGTACTTGTAAAACAAAACAAATGAATATTAAATCAAATATATCATCAAAGCACAAAGACAAATTACAATCTCAAACTCGTAAATTATTAGAACGTTTTCCAGAAATAGAATTTATATACGAAGACCAAGTTGCAAAACGTCGTGTAAAAAAAAATAAAAAAAAATAAAAAATTTTTATAGTTTACAATAAACACCTTATGAGTAAGTTATGGAGTAAACACTCAAGTATTGTTAAAAATTTATATAAAAAATATAAAGTTGACATTTGTAAAAAAAAAGTTTACACTTTGCGTAAAAAAGATTTAGATGTAGAAGAATGTATTTATAAAACAGACCCCGAGTTAATTTATAAGATCATAGAAAATCCAGATACAAATATTAAAAACATAATTTATGAATTTATAAACAAATATTATATAAATATATATTCAAATGAACTACTCGATTGTTTGTTAAAAAACAGCGTGTGTATAATATTTTTCCACGAAAATGATGAACATAGTCAATTACATGACGCGATAATAGGTTTAGCATTTTTTCATAAAGACTATTTTTATTCAAAAGAAAATTTAGAAACACCAAACCAAATACCGTATGTAAATGTAAAATTATTATGTTTACGTAGTAATTTTCACAATATTTATAATATAAAATTTATGATAAAATGCATTGGTGAAATAACAAATGAAATGTCAAATGAAATGTCAAATGAAATGTCAAATGAAATGTCAAATGAAATGTCAAATGCGAAATATATAATTTATAAATCAAGATATCCTATACCATTGCCTTATTTTTGTAAAAAAAGTTATTATTGTAGACCTATTAATATAGATCACACAATCGCGAATAAGGATCGTAGTTTTCATTTTAATATGAGTAATAATAATTTACAGTTGATAAAAAAACTATACAATACATTTAGTTATCCTACACATTTTGTAAATGATTTCCATTTAGAATTTTTTTTAGATTTAAAGGACCTCACACACAGTGAAAAGATATCATTTGTAGATACAATTTTTAATTTGTTAAACGATTATAAATCCAGTACTTATACTATTTACAAAAATGATACTAAACAAGATATAGAAGAAATGTTAACAAATCCTAATTTTTATAAATTTATTATTAGAGATCATAATAATGTTATTAATAATTTTGTTTGTTTGTATTATTATGATATACAATATGA
>Ga0102815_10001065_pt1 | contig 17449 bp, 18 predicted proteins | sample ColrivemetaGS759_FD_79113 | JGI IMG/M metagenome (GOLD analysis project Ga0102815, IMG submission 79113) | Estuarine microbial communities from the Columbia River estuary - Ebb tide ETM metaG S.759 | ecosystem: Environmental > Aquatic > Marine > Intertidal zone > Estuary | place: USA: Columbia...
ATTGAAAGTTGATCTATGCTAAACCTCCTTTTTTCGACACATTTTTTGACGCAAAACCGGAGGTCATTGTCAAATTATCATGGCATGTTTTTTCAATTTGTCACCATAAATTAATTTTCAACAAAAATATTTTTTTCCGAGGTGGATGACAAATTGAAAAAACATGACATGATAATTTGACAATGACCTCCGGTTTTGCGTCAAAAAATGTGTCGAAAAAAGGAGGTTTAGCATAGATCAACTTTCAATTTTCTAAAAATTTCTACCCGCAGAAAAAATCATGCCAATACTAGTTGATGGATACTAGTTGGAGTTTCAAAAAAAAATATATTTTTTTCGAGGTAACATTTGACCAAAAAAAAATTTACAGATACATTTTTTTATTTTTTCGGCGAAAAGCAAAACATTACAAAATTTGATCTAAATATGTTCCCAAATGTATACCACTCCAAATACATGAAGCTCCAGCCAGACTGGCATTTTCTGTACCAGGAGTAGCGTTTCCGACCTGATTAAGAAAAAAAGCATACTCTTGTAAATGTCTTTTTGTTTGTTCATAATGCCGCCCGGCTTTTTTAGAAACTACCATATATATTTGAACTGAACGAAGCATATTAATATCCAGGGGACGCGCATTGGGTTTTAATAATTGAAACGCTTGCTTTGTAAAATCCAATATCATTTCGCGTACCAACGTTTTGAAATCGCAATTAATTTGTTCCTCGTTCCCCGTGCGTAAATGTTTTGCACAATCATTATTACTAGACAAAATGTCTGCCCAAATTGCAACCAAACTTCCAATTTCTATTGCAAATTGTTTTTTTTTGTTTTCATTTGTTTCACGTGCATAATCCACCAAATACACTGCATGTTTTCCCACCACCGTTTCTAACGACCCCATGTTATAATTTACAACCATAGCTTGATGCCTGGCTTTCCACAATTCTCTCGCTTCGGCATTCTTCATTTTTTTTGTAACTACTATTTATTTTTTTTAGAGAGATATTAACAACATTTATCCATCATCTTGATTATTTCAGTGTAAGCATACAGAATAGGATCGCCATAAAATTGAATGATTGATACCCGGACATCATCCCAACTTAAACTATACCGACCTTCACTCATTCTAATTTGCCATCCATGATACAATATAGCCAAAAAGGATACACCAAGAATAACAAGTCCACCCATCCAATTTGCTTCTTCAACAAATGCAAAAATAAAGGTGGCCCATATTATTAAGGTTACGACAAACATAAATGCCATTGCCGGTACAGTTTCAATCATCCGAGGCGAAAGCTTTGTATAGGCCATAATCACCAGGCATTGAAAGAATAAAAGCAATACTAGCTGTACTGGTGCCAAATTATGCGTTATAGCAGAAATAGATCCTAGCATAATACCACCAATTAATGTCCAGATACTAATAGCTATTATGGAAAAAATTGGAAAATCTTTTCGAATATATATCATTAATATGTACCATAAACAAAATAATGAAGTCGAAATAGAAAGTGTAATAACACTAATCATAGTTGATAAAACTGTATTCCAATAATAAAAACCTCCAATCATCAAAACCCATATAAACTGAATTCCAGCATTTGCAGCAAACATGAATGTAATGTTTTGTACTCTAATATCAGGAAGCGGCAGCATAATATTATCTTCTAAAACCGTTTCGCTGGCCACTATGGATTTAACTTTGTCGCGAACATCTTCTACAGTCACCGAATCTGGCGTTGTAATGGGAACAGAAGTTTCTACAAACAAGTCTCCTTGTGAATTTTCAATTAGGCGCAAATCTTCATCTTTTTTAAACAAACTATAAAGTGTGTCCATTTTTTCTTCCACCCTCTATTCAACAAAATCAATTCGCCAATTATCATTATCATTATCATTATCGTTAAATTTTTGGCACCACCATTGCGGAAAGCATTCACAATTTAAAATCCTTTTCCACCAAGGAGTTGTTTTTAGCCTAAACACATTCGATGAATAGAGTAATTCATCGCTTTGCTGTTCTAGTTTGTTGATTTGTTCGCCCCGGTTTATGAGGTTATCCATCACACTAATGGCTCTTTTGGTGGTTTGGTTTACATTTTGTTTAGCCTGGGCTAGCATTACAAAATTAGTTTGTTGTTTTCGTTCCTTATTTAAAAACGCATTCATTTCTGGCGGAAAATCTGCCATAATAATTGGATGCTTCTATAAAGTTTTGAGGAGAAACACCCCTCCTTTTAAAAAATAATGATGATTGAAAGATTTGAAGCTCTTTTAGATGGGCCCAGCAGAGGAAATGTTCGCCGCGAAAATGGACCCTTTCGCCGCGAAAATGGACTTTATATAATTTATCAAGATTATAAAAAGCTTTATGACAAGTTTTCTGATTTGGCTCGTACGTTTCGTAAAGAATTGATCCCACAAAGACAATTGGACTGGCAGAATCACGAACAAGTTTTTATACCCTATTATCAGGGTATGAAAATGAAAATTGACCCAAATTTAGATGCTATTGACCGAGCTGAAAAAGAGGAAGAAATATATAATCTTCAAGAATATACAATTGAAAGATGGGAAAAGTTGGAAGTGTTAATGAAAGCATTGTGCAAGCACGAGTATGTGCATCTTATGAGTTCCTACTCTCATGTGAGCGCAACCTATAATTATGGAAATTACACTACACTTGAAAATGTAGACGATTTTGGAAATTATAATGTTCCACCTTGGGACTTGACAAAGCAAACACTTGTGAAAGATCTTCGCACCAACGAGACGTATCGTAGAGCCCTTATGCGTGTTGTATGTCAAGAATAAATTATAATAAAATATAATTTTTTTTAGGAGACACAAAGGGGTTCCTCCGAAAAAAAAATTGAAAAAGTCTATTAATTTTTGAAACTTTTATTATGAGTGGTAATGCGCGTCGTTTTAGGCCGGAAAAAATTGATGCCGCCGGTGTAGAAGAGTTGAATAATTCAGATTATATTGTTCAAAGCGGAACTTGTGAAGTTTATGAAGTAGTGTTGAAAGTTAATGGTGATGGTGCCTTGGAAGCTGGCGCTGATCAATGGTCAAAAACAAAAAACACCAATACTGTAGATGCAGCCATGTTTTTTGCACAAACGTGTATCCTTCAGATGGAACGCCAAAAAGAAGAAGGAAGCATGTCACCAGCTATTAGTTACGAGCAAAGCCCAAAACAGTGGCAAGAACTTTGTATGTTAGCTGCTAAAATGAAAATGGGCTGTGCCAATGCCGAAGAGCGTACAAAAGTACAGAGTTTGATGATTAAATCTGATAGCGTGAATATTCGGTTCAATAAGGATATTGAAACTGCCAAGGAACGTCAAAAGATTATTAATCTAAATGCCAAAAACAAAAAAAACGGAAAGAATAATGGAAACCCAAATAAGCGACAAAAGAAGAAAAACAATGTTATGAAAAAGCCAGAAGCAATCAATCTAAACTGGTTACGCGAAGATGACATTGTTTTTGATGAACGCGTTAATCGGTCTGATGATAATGTTGTTCAAGATACATTTTTGGCTCGCTCCGCGGTGACTATTAAACAAATTACAGAGAACACTGCGTATGATGAGTTTATTCGCCTAAACCCGATACAGGAAGAAGAAGAACCAGAAGCAGAAGACGATGGCAATGAAAAGTTGCCTGAATGGATTGATTGGGACGAAGACGCTCGATCGATTTATCCCAAGATGAAGATGACTCTTACCCCTGTTCCATTGGACGGACAGGATCCAAAAAAAGAAGAAAACATTGTGGCTATTGTGCTTAGATTTCTTGTTTATGATCCGGCAATTGTTTTGGGTGATTTCTTCAAGCGTCTGGTAGAAAATCACGAAGTAAGACGCCAAGGTGCAGCAAACGCTACCAAGAGTCGTTATGGAAAAAATACGGAAATGTTTCCGGCTTATTCATCTTTTTATAACACAAATCATCCAGTTGGTAGTAATACTAATCGATGGACCTATTTCAAAGCAGCTATGGATTACGATCCGTCGCTAAAAGAACTGATTGGTCGGACTTCATACTTGCAAAATGAAGGAGATTTATTTTCTCAGATGCGCCAATATATTCGCGGATCTCATTTTGCTGCAGATCGTGTTTTATGCTGGGAAAATGCTTCTCGTATCCTAAGCGAGTGTGGAGTTGATCCTCTACATTGCCAGAAAAGTTCTTGGTACGAGGGAGCTGATATAACCTATCCTCATGATTTGCAGACCTATGATTACAAGGTGGTGTTTTACTATTCTCCAGATCATATTGGTTTGTTTGAGCAGCGCTTTCCTTATATCAACACGGACCAAGATTATTTGGCTCAAATTATGGCTGGTGGTGATCCGCGTACTTTTGTGGGAGATAATGGTGAAGAACTTTTACCAGATGATACGTACAATTATTTGAAAGAAGTATCTTCGCATTTGCAGGATTTGCGAAAAACCATCAAAACTTCGCCCATGGTAAAGCGAAGCGATATTCAAAACCAACAACTGGTAAAGTATCATACGATGAATGAATATATTTATCGTTATGCCGAAATGTTGCGTATTTATAGCTCAGTAATGAAGCATTATCCCAAGCATTACCGCGCTACTTGGATTGAAGTTTTTGAGTTTAAAGCAGCAAAAGGTTATGATGAGCTTGATCACCGATGGTTGGAAAGTGATATAGATCCGGATTTGAAGCGTCGGGTAGATGAATGCCGCGGCTACCAAGCTATGGCTGTTCGTATTCGCGAAGCGCTCATGAAAGTGTTTAAATCGCTTTGGGTTCTCGATGGTAACATTGATGATTTGCCCATTTCCGAGCCAGTCAAGATTATGCTCAAGTGGATGCGGGATAATTTCTTTCCCAATTTGACTCGTGATTTTATGATGTACGATCTGGAAGTTGGTATGTTTGGCAATTGCATTCTTCGTATGAATGAAATGTTTGTCAGCATTTCCAAAATTGTGCATCCCAGTTTGTGCATTTTGTGGATTGGACTCTTTTGTGTTTATTCGCTAAAAAGAGAGCTTAAATTCAATATGATGGGACATGGATGGAGAGCTACTGGTAAGACCAAGACAGTGCTGGATACACCTAAAGCATACATTTGCATCCCCGGAACTACTGAAAGTTTTACTACCAGTACGGCAGCTTCTGATACCACTGATAACCATCGTTATGATTGGATTTATCTTATGGATGAAACTGAAGGTTACAAGGTTGATCCAAAAGAAGCGGAAAAGAATCAACCTTTAGTTAATAAGGCCAAAGTGAAAATGGTGGAACAGCAAGTTGGTCACAACGTTTTTATGCAAATTATTAATCCCGATGGAACAACGGGGCGTTGGTCAAGAGTAGTAACTACAGACCACTTTTGTGTCAGCGTGGAAGTTACCAACAAAGAAGTTAGCCAAAAAGACGCACTGGCTTCTCGGTATTATCGATTCTCTATGCCTATGCCTAAAGTGCCCATTTATGAGCTGGGTGGTTCCATTCCAGAAGATATGAAAAGCATGACCCAAAAATATATGCGTATTGGACAGTATCTTATGTGCTGTGCCATGAAAGCGTCTGCTGTGGGTGCTATTTTGCCAGAACCAGAAAAAGAGTTGTGGTCTGATATGAGCAGTCGTGTTATTGACCAATTAGTTGATCTGGGCGCTGTAGAGCGTGACGACGCTATGCGAGGATTGGATATCATGTGGCCGCTAGTGCGTCAGTACGTTTATATGTGGGCAGTCCATTGTGCTTTTGATATGCCAGGATCGGCAAATTATAAGAAAAAGTTTGAAGTTGGTGATATTAAGGAGGTGGAGCCCTATTTATATGTGACCATGGAGATTTTTTGGTTTTGTTGGACGGCGCTGGCCTCACAGTGGGTAGACGACAATAGAGCCAAATTGATTAGAGCGGTAGAAAAGCGCTCCGGATATACCAAGGTCAAAGATAGTATCCCGGAAGATTCCTTGTCCAACACTAATTATTGTGTCTTTGAAAACGACGTTGAAGGCAGTGTTAGCTTTCATACGTATCCTGATCCAAACGCAGAAAAGGGAAATAAGGATAATCAAATTAGAGGCGATGACAAGTTGGTAGATATGACTTGTGTTATCATCCCGGGGACACTTGATCAAGTCTGCACGGCGCTAGCCAAAGAATCTGGATTAAGTCCTACAGACGTTCATGGGTTGGTTAATGAGATGAAACATATGATGCATGTACCGCCTGGAGGAGCATACCAGCCTATGCCTTTTGGATCAGCTAAATATTTTCATAGATTTATTAATAGTAACCAGCGAAACAAGCGTACTGATGTGGGTGATCATACTACGATGCCGGCTGCATTTTTAAAGACAAATCCTGACCGAACACAGCCTCGTACTGAAAGTGATGTCACACGAGATGGCGTTGATAAGGCGTATAGCGTTGTTCGGATCGAAAAGGATAAGGTAATTTTTATGGTGAATATCGCTGACATGTATCGTAGTAATATCATTATCGACGCTTTGATTCATGCAACGGTTTGTGAAGATTTTCCAGAACAAAAATTTATTTTGGGCATTCCTTGCGAGGATTCTTCCACCATGCTGCAGCATTACAACTTTAACAGAAGTGTTTTGGATGCGCAAATTGCCTATCTGGATGAAGACCAAGGATGGCTGTGGAACGCAGATACCGAGTCACTTACCTGGGTTGGTGATCCAAATATGAAGGCGGATGAACGACCAATCAGTAGAAGAGATGGGGTTTCTATTAATCGAAGAATTGCCATTTCCGAGTCAAAAAGACCATTCTTTGAAGTGGTACCAACACAGCCCACAGAAAGAGGAGACGAATCTTGGAGATCAATCGGAAAATCACTTGATTCTTTAAAGGATTGTAGAATAAGCATTTCCAACTTTGACGAAGAAAGTGCCTTACGATGCCACTTGGCCATTGGAAGAGGGTTTGACGATCCAGTATTAACTCCAAAGTATATTCGTGCCCGGTTTGAGCATGCTTCTAAAGAGGAAGGCGTTCAGTGGACCGCTAACAAGCAGTATCCGCAGGATATCAAAGCAGACGAGCTGCAGCGAGAAAGAGTCTTTAAAAGAAAGCGCTATCGTGATTTTAAAGGCAACAATAGAAAAGATCCGGCCAAAAGAGCCAAAGAATGGGCAGCTATTCAAAAGCTACAACAGACTACTGATCCCATTAGAAGTCCGGAAACTCGGGATAAGATGGATCGTGATGTTAGCCGGGATAATTTTGTTCCACCAGCCATTCTCCGGCCTGCTCCAAAACGTATTGCTGACGAAGCTGTAGTGCCTAGAGCTGGGGTCCATGCCAGAAAGAAAAGAGGCAAACCAGATGTTTTAGGACAAAGAATGGAAAATACAATTTAAATAAATAATAATAATGGCCGCATTAGGGAACGCGCCAAAACAAGATTTTCAAAATGGCTGGTTTTATTTTAGAAATAGCTGGAAAAATAATAATTTTCGCGGAAAACCACAATTAATGGGAACTTATGCCTCAAGCAATGATGCATTTGACGCTTGTGGTGCCTACGAAAATAACCCAGTCGTCCATTCCATGTATATTACCAGCCCTAAACGAAACGAACATCATCTTTATGTTGTATTTAACGACGACCAACGCCAGGCACCAATCAATGCCATTACAAAATAAAAGACATTAAGAACTCTTTGTGGTCGCTCAGTAGATTTTAAAGCAAAAATTGTGTACGGTATAAGAGATATAAGATACAATTGTGTGTTGTATCCAACATTAAAGGAACGCAAACAGCTGCAAAAAATAGAAATACAAAAGGCCACCCATTGAAGATTCATATTTATTTATTTTGTTTTCGATACCAAACCAACATTTGTTGTAAAGGGTTAGAAATGGGTAAATCTTTACATGGTTGATTCAACCATAGTAATTTAAATAGATCACCTATTTTGTTTTGTGTTGATTTATGTTGATCTATTATCTCCTTTTTTTGTTCCGCGCATGGTTGAATTAACCATAGTAATTTAAATAGATCACGTATTTTGTTTTGTGTTAATATATATTGATCTATTATCTCCTTTTCTTGTTCCTCGGACAACACAACTGAACCGTCCATACGTGCCCTTACTGCTGTTTCATATTGATCTATTAACTCCTTTAGTTCCGCGGACAACATAGCTGAAATGTCATTGGAAGATACAATGTTATCATTTGTACACAGCGTGTGTAAAACGTGCTTGTTGGCAATAATATCTTTTTGTTTTGGACTTAACATTACAACCCCCTTTTCTTTTTTAAATTTTTTTGCAAAGAAACAAAATTTAAATAAATTAACAAAACATATACATAATTGTTTTTATTGTTAAGATCTTGTTAAATGGTCCCATCCATTCTTAACTCCTTCCATTTTTATTTTTATTACTCATACTTTTTCTTCCATTTTTAGAGAAATTACTTTAAGTTTCTTTTCTTCTTCTTGGGCAATTTGCCACTTTAAAAGCTGACTCACGTATCCGTGATTTGGTGATATAAGCGGGCGTGCCGCCTTAACGACAACATACGCTTGAATAAATGTCAAATAATGCTCCTTGATCAAATAAGCAATACAAATGGAAGCGCTTCGCGAAACTCCAGCCTGGCAATGCACCAAGACTTGTTTACCAGCTTTAATTTGCGCTTTAATAAACTTGCAAGCGCCATTCATATGTTGAAGCAAATTGCTTATAGGCGTATCATCAATCATGATGCGGTGGTACTTTATATGCTCATGAGTAACATAACCAGCATATCTTCTACCTAGAGACACAATAGCGCCAATATTCGCTGGCGGTGCTCTTTGGGTTTCAAAATCACCAATCCAAAGTTTGTTGCGTAAAATTTCATTGCTGCATTCGTCTTTAATCAACAACTCATCATGTTCAATCATCGCAGCATGTCTAGCAAACATTTCAAGTTCAGTTAGCTTTTCGCCAATATTTTCTTCCCCCTTTTTCATAATTTTAAAAATTTATTCAAATTCATTTTCACTATTATCATTGTAAAGCGTCTTATCAACAGGCGCGTAATCAGATAGAGCATCTTTGGCACGCTTTCGCATAATCACCGCAAAAATACTCGAAAATAACAATAATAAAAGCGCCAAAGAGATATGCAGCGCGCACGGAATTCGAATCGTCTCTAAACTTGCATAAATGGCTTCACAAACTGAATTGTCTGCGCTTGATGGGCATGTTACTTTATTAACATTGGTGAGAGTCCAGATTAAAAGGATTATTGAAAGAATACTTGACATGATAAAACCACCAACAGCTTCCATTCCCGTAATATCACGCGGGGCAGAAATTTTAGACCCCATAATAATTTTTAAATTTATTTTTAAAAAGAGGGGTTGTCCAAAAAAAAATTATGTCACTTACTGAAGAAGAGTCTAGAAAATTATTGAGCCGCTCCAAGGCCAAAGCCACAAAGGCGGCCGGAGATTTTTGGCTGGCAAAAGAGCTACACGAGCTCCAATTTGGAAACAAGATTTTGTCCAAGAAAATTAAGGAGAAGAAGACCGATCCCCTAAAGGCCAAGCGCGCCGCCGGAAAAAAGGCGGCTGAAAAGATGATTAAGAAAAAGGCAGAAGCAAAGAAAGAAGCCAAGACCATCAAGAAGAAGAAGATGGTAGCAAAGAAGACTGTTGTTGTTGAAGAGGAGGCATCTTCAGTTTCGGCTTCGTCATCATCGGAATAAAAATAAAAATAAAGCGACCGATTTTATTTTTTAATGTTTAAACTTGCAAAACATATTGCTGTATGTTTGATCCAATCATTATTAGCACATACATCGTTACAGTACAATTTTCCACAATAATTGCCACATTGAAACATTGCCTGCTGATCACATATTTGACATTGAATATCTATTTTTTGTTTTTTTCCATGTATTATTTTTTCAAAATAAGGAGTGCGTAAGAAAAACGAAGCGTTTTGAAGCACGGAATCAATTTGACCATGTTCTTTTTGGATATCAATAAGTTCATCTGAATCATTGGAATAAATGTCAAACCATATGTTTAACAAACTATATGTTCCATCGGACGGAGAAACAGATCCATATTTTAATTCCGAATACATTTTTATCATGTAAATAAAGAACGCTTCAAACATAGGTTCTGTTGATGTTTCTCTTGTTCTTCTATATCTCGGGATCATATTTTGTTCATTACCACCATGCAATTCCCAGAGCAGCCCTGCTACTGTCACTTGTAGGGAATCTATTATTATAGTATTTCCATCCTTTCGACAAATACTAACAATTGAACGAGGTGATTCTTGGTCAAATGTATTAATATCAGATGGACAATATGTTACTATGAAAAATTGAGAATAGGAACGAAATATATCAACCATGTCATATATCCACGTCCGGTAAAAATCAAATCGCCGAAATTCTTTAGGTGGCATTCTATTTTCTAAATCATCCATGTATATTGGATCTTGGAGTATATCTTTTTCGCTAAGACCTCGTTGTCTGTCATACCATAATATTTTTGAGTCATCATATATTGTGCCAGTCACATGATAAATTTCAATATGATTTTGTTGATATACAATATCAATATTACTCATGTCCGTCATTTTGAAGTATGTTGTATATATAATTGCAGGTGTATATTTATAAAGATAGCCGATCAATAAACAATTTAATTTATTTAAACATATAAATTCGTAAAAAATTGGCCATTATTATTGAAAATCAAGAATTTAATTATAATTTAATTTTCAAGTTATGAGTCTCCGTATTTTTTCTGTAGACGAATGCGTTATTTGTATGGATGCCAGTGCCACTTCTCTTTTCGCCCCTTGCCGACACAAGTGCACTTGTACTGATTGTAGTGCGCTTGTCCGAGAAAAATCTATGCCCTGTCCACTTTGTCGCAATAACATTGAGGGCATTATAGTGGAAGAAAGCGAACATGTTACTTCTCTAATGTCACAACTTAACCAATTTATGGAAGAGCGAGACGAGTATTTGAAAAAGCTTTATAAGCCTTGCGCTAAAAACGCTGGATTTATAGGCGGTGGAAAGTTGGCTCGTAGCGTTGCTGGGCACTGAGCTGGAGAGGTTGCGCACTGAAAATGCTGGAACCGATAGAGCTTGCTGCAAAGCGTCTAAAATCACCTTTGAAGAAGACAAAGAGGAGGCGCTTTTGCGCATCACCTATAAGGTGGGTAGAAAGACCAAAAAAGAAACCGCGCCTTTAATCTCTGACTGGGAACAAGTTAAAGAAGAGTTGATAGAAGATCCTCCTACCGACTTGGTAGAGCTGGCTGCATACTTTCCAGAAGCTTTTTGGCTTTGTAAATGGCATAAAAAACCATTTGAGGAACTTTTGATTAATAATAAACGCCGAAAATAAATTTTAAAAAAAAATATGAGTTTGAAGGAGTGCCAATTATATGTTAAACCTTATGTGGTCAAGTTGGGTACCGAGAAGCTCCAAATGTTTTTGGGCCCTATGATTAAAGGCCGTTTAGACGCTTATCATATCAAAGTCGATCTAGGTGTAGATGTAATCATTAATATGGTTCCTCATACTGATGAAGAGCATTGGAACGGGCAGAATAGAGCTTCTCCTTATATGGGCGAATATGAAAAAGAAGGAGAATATATTGAAGAACTTAAAGATTCTCCACCCAAATTATATCGTGATGCTGCTTTGCCTTTGGATCCTTTAGATCAACAGAGTGAAACGCGTCAAATTGATTTTTATTGTTTGCGGGCTCGTAAAGTAGCTTCTTATTTGAAAGAGCATCCACGAGAAATTCCCTATTTTCATTATAGAGACGGAACAAACGAAGACGCACTCTTAGCGTTTTTAGTATGGTACATTTTAGATAAACAGAGTTGTCCCTGGGAAAATTTAACTGCTTGGCTCATTTCGGATGAGATAGATCAGAAACAAGTTCTTTCTGATGACACGCAAATCGAGTTGTTTGGAAAGCTTGTGAAGCGTATAGACGCTACAGCTAAGAATCAAGTTATGACCAATTGGTTAAAAAAAGCCAAAAAATAAGATTTGTTTGAAATAAATAAATTTTACAATTAAAGTTTTGTATAAAAAACAAAATGAATTGTTATTGAAACGATGAGCGCTTGTAAACTTTGTCAAAAAGAAAAGATTGTTTCGCTCACTTTTTGTAGCTCTTTGTGTAAAGAAGTCTATCAATGGATTGAAGGAAAAACAAAAAAGCGACTACGTGAAGAGGATGAAGAAGAATTTCCTGAGGAGGGTGTGAACGATGAAGAACTAAACGATCTTGATATATTTTCCGAGGAGATGGGGTTGAAACTTTTTTACTCTTTTCCGTTAGATACATTAGCAAACATGTCTGTAACAAATAAGGGTTTTAATGAGTATTACAAACAAGAATGGTTTCAGGAGTTGTATATTAAAAACAATTATGCCAAGATGGATAATATGTTGCTTGAGCTTTTAAATGTGGAAAACACAAAAGCATTTTTTACTTGGTATAAAGCTTTTGAAGTTTTTGAAAATAAGCTTGCAGATCCCCGTGCGGATCTTATTGAGGTTGCAAACAGACATAGATTTCAAGCCGCTTTAAGCAAACTGTTTAGTGATTGGATAAATAATCACGATCCACCAAAATATGAAGCTTTTGAATTTTGGGTACCAAAAGCGATAAATTTGGGGCTATGGACAGCTTCGGGGGCGAACGGAAACGATGTTCTTGAAGCTGTTGTTGCCGGTATTTGGGCTGGTGGGTTGAAAATATTGTTATCCCCAGATAACATAAGAAAACGCGTTTCACCGACAAGTGACAGATTGGATTTTCAATTCATTAGTTTGGTGGCTGCTTTGGACAGAAACAAAGGAAATGAAGGTTATCCGGAATACAAGGACAGGGTGGATAAAGTGCTAGACGTTATGTTAGAATCAAAATTAATCACTCTTTCAATTGGTGGTATATTAACACTCGGGAGGCTGGCTGGATTGGGGTACTCATACCTTTTACATAGAGCTCTCGAACATGCAACAGATATATCTGTTATTACTGATTTAGGAGATGAAGATAATAGAGTACATATTATTGAACAAGCGATTAAATCAAGAGATGAATGGACCTTTATTGAATTAATCAATCGATTAGATTGGGATTTTATACATTCGGTGACATCAGATATGGTTACCGACTGCATCCGTTTTAATTTTCCCACCGCTATCAAGCAATTAGTACAGGAGATTCATGATGTTGTAAATTTGGAAATTAATGGAGAACCTTATGTTACTACAGCCATTAGAACGGGCCGCCCACAAATTGCTCTTTATTTTTTAACGCTAGAAAATTTTCCAGAACTTAATAAGTATAATGCTCAAAGTTTTTCAGATCAAGTTTATAAGATGATACGGTATTTGAGCCAACCCAATCAATACGAAGATAGAGGACAAGCATATGAAGATAAACAAAAGCTAAAGGCAGACTACTGGAAATTGAAACATCATTTTGATAGATTTAAATAAATATGGAATATATTAAGGGGCTCTTGAATGAACTTTGGGCGCCATACACTGAAGTGGCGGTTACACAAAAAAAGAAACGTAAACGTGTGGAGCGTATTTCGCTAAAGGGAAGAGATACGCCTATTGATTTATTAGAAAAGGCCTCTTTCCGCATTTCTAATCTCGAAAAAGCCACTTACAGCGTCAATCCCGATAAAAGCTTTTTAACTGTTAACCTCCCAAAACAAAGAAGTAAAAACAAACGCAAAGATTATGTAATGGAATATTTTCCCAGCATAAAAGAGTTGTTGAATGCTATTAGTCACGAAATGCTTTTTGATGAATTTGAATCCATGGATAGTGTGCGTTTAGCAGCTGAGTATCCCCATTTCTTTTGGAACGGAATGTTGCACACATTGGGACAAATAACACTCTTGGATACAGAATTGAAAAAACAGGGTTTATTGTTACCGCGTAAAAGACGGTGTGCTACTCTTCAATTAAATAAATGAAACAGTTTTCGTATCGGGTTGGAAATATATAACATACAAAACGCAATATGAAATAGACAAATACAACATAGATACCAAATAATCCGATAAGGGACTTGGTAAAGAGCAGTTCTGATAAGATATAAGCAATGATAGCGCCTACAAGCCAAGATAATACATGAATAAAAACCCACTCCTTATAGATTCTTTTCATTTTTATTTTATTTTTGTCGCTCCATTTGAATTTCTGTATAAGCTTCTTCAATGTCAGTTATATTTACTTTAAGTTTTCTACTTTTGGTAACAGCTTTGCCCTCTTCAGTGCGCAAACGAAAAGAAGTGAATTGAGAGATTCTTTTCATTAATAAAATGGACATTTCTTCAGCATCTATACGTAATTCTTCAAATATTTCTTCGTCTTGAATTTCCCAATCTTTAATGCCGCCCAACATACGCTCATGTTCTTCAGCATTTTCGGCCAAAAGCTGCATAATAACTTCTTTACATCGATTAGGCGCAATATATTCTTGCCGCCCTGTTAACTGAATCATTTTTTATTAGTCCCATCTTTGCGCTGGCGCTCGTTGACAATGCGGGTTTTGCCAGAAATAATGTCCTTAATAGAAACCATTTGATCTTCAATAAATTGAGGATCACAAACAGAAGTAGGTGAAAGTTTTCCCAGAGACAGCATATAGGCTTCTAATTGAGTCCAACTATCTGACGACAAGTGTTGACTGGCAGAAGTGATGGCATCGCGAATACCAAAAGGCTGTCCCCGCAATTCTTCTTCTTCTTCTCCAGCGTAAGGGCGAATCTTAAGACCCAAATCTGGATCTTTAAAAGAAATGGGCTGAGTTTTTGCAGAATCTGATACGACTACACGAAACCGAGCATCAAGTACATGAATCAAAATGTATTCTGAAAAGGAAATAATTTCTTCCAGAAAAGAACGAAAAGAATCAGTAATGGGCAAAGTGCAAGAAATGATTACTGATGGATCGACACTAGTAAATTCATCAATTTGATTAGTAAGAGGCTCCAAAGCGTTGCGGGCAGCAGTGTTTAACTTTATAAAACTACCACCACCAATACTAGCTGCGTGCATCAGCTGTGTTGCTGCATTTTGAACATGCCGGGGAATGATAGTTCTACCAGCTCCCATTCGAGTAATTGGGACCAGAAACTCATAACGTTTGATAATAGGATGCTCTTCAAAATCCTTATCGTCAATAGTCATATGCTTAACAGCCCCAGAATATTGCTGCTCTCCATAATCAAAAGCATCATCATAATCATTATCGTTATCGTGTTGAGATTTGTTTTCTTGGAGCATGTAAGAACGACGTTGTTGTTTTACTGGTGCTCGGTTTTCGTATTGATCGATATAATCGTTTCCTCTTTCGCTTTTAGCAGGACCGCTTTGGTAATTAGAATACATACCATTCAGATACATATCCTCCTCTTCAGGACTAAGATCATCCATTTTTTTTACGACCCCCCCCTATCTTTTATTATTTTTTCGATAAAGTGCTAAAAGTTTTGCCAATTTTTTTTTAGAAACTACAATTGTTCTATCACATAATACTTGATAGGAAAAATCCCGATCTCTAGGAGTTCCGGCAGAATTTCCATTATCTTGCTCGGAAATTTCTATTGTGAATCCAGTAGTTGCTCTAGATACGGGGTTAACATAAATTTGAATATCGTCATTAAATAACGCATCTTCTTCTACTTGTAAAAAGACGGGATAGGCAGTATTTGGAAAATTTGGTGCCAAAGTAATAAAATACTCTCCCACAGTACCACGAGCAGCAGAAGAGTTAAAAGTATTTTGTGTCGGAATTGCTACTGCCTGGCTGCCCTGTACATAACCAGAAGCACAAACAACAGGAAGCGTTTCGTAGTTTAAAGTTCCACCTCCACCATTAATAGGTGGTTTTCCAGTGGTTAAAACAAAATAACCAGCTGTAGAAAATACACCAGAACCAACACCAGTAAAACTCACAGCATCATCAGTTGAATATGCAATAGTATTTGTTCCTTGTCCTACGGCAACCCAGGTAGAATCTATTGCATCATACCCGGCATGATTTCCCTGTGATGTAAAGATACTATTACTACCAGCCACAGCAGTGCAGTCATCAGCAGTTACAGATGTTGCAATGTTGGTATTTCCTGTTCCAATGCCCAAATATAAGTATTTGTTATTTCCCCAGTGACATCCAAATTGTGATGTTTGGGCGCATCCCGAAGTAATATCGTTAAAAATAACAGTAGCATCAAACCCCTGACTAATATCCTCAGTTGTGCGTGTAATAGTATCATCAGTTGTTCCTGAACTGCGACTACATCCAGCCACAAATTGACTCTTTGGTTTTGAATAGCATACATTGTTCATCCAATCAGATCCACCAAATCCACTATTTTCAACACTCCACGTATTAGCATATAAACTCCATGCAAAGTATAAATCGTCACAAGAACATTCACCAGTAGCTACCCACAAATTATTTGAAGGAGAATGATCCAACCCAGTAATACGATTATATACGGGAAATGTATAAGGAATCACCGCCCAATTAATTCCATCAGACGATGCAGCAACCACGGCATCACCACCTGATGTGGATCCACCAATAGCAAACACGCCAGGTATATCTGCCCATTTTGATGCGTAACCACCACCATCCAAAAGCCCAGAAGCTTGTGCATTGGCTGTCCAAGAAATACCATCAGAACTAGTATAAACTGTAGAAGAACCTTCTCCCACAGCAACCCAAAAACACAATGTAGGACTAAACGCAACAGACCGCCCAGAAATACTAAAAACATTTCCAGCACCAGTCCAGCCTTGACCATCCTGACTATAAGCTAACGTGTTGGTACCTTGCCCAGCAGCAACCCATCTAACACCAGGACATCCAGAACCAGACCCCTGAGCGCCTGTAGCTCCTGTAGCGCCTGTACTACCTGCAGCTCCTGTAGTGCCTGCAGCGCCTGTAGCGCCAGAAACTCCATCAGCTCCTGTAGAACCAGTAGCGCCATCAGCTCCTGTAGCGCCAGAAACTCCATCAGCTCCTGTAGAACCAGTAGCGCCTGTAACTCCATCAGCTCCTGTAGAACCAGTAGCGCCATCAGCTCCAGTAGCGCCTGTAACTCCATCAGCGCCTGTAGAACCAGTAGCGCCATCAGCTCCAGTAGCGCCAGAAACTCCATCAGCTCCTGTAGAACCAGTAGCGCCATCAGCTCCAGTAGCGCCAGAAACCCCATCAGCTCCTGTAGAACCAGTAGCGCCTGTAACTCCATCAGCGCCTGTAGAACCAGTAGCGCCTGTAACTCCATCAGCGCCTGTAGAACCAGTAGCGCCATCAGCTCCAGTAGCGCCTGTAACTCCATCAGCGCCTGTAGAACCAGTAGCACCGTCAGCTCCAGTAGCGCC
>Ga0102815_10001069_pt1 | contig 17434 bp, 11 predicted proteins | sample ColrivemetaGS759_FD_79113 | JGI IMG/M metagenome (GOLD analysis project Ga0102815, IMG submission 79113) | Estuarine microbial communities from the Columbia River estuary - Ebb tide ETM metaG S.759 | ecosystem: Environmental > Aquatic > Marine > Intertidal zone > Estuary | place: USA: Columbia...
CGAGCCCTCGTCGCTGCCGAGCGCTTGATTGAACTCGACCCCCAGTTGACGGGCGCTCACGAGCTGCGGGCGGACCTCCTCCTCGGTGAGGGCCGGGCGAGCGAAGCCGCGGCTGCGGTGGAGCATTCTCGCACTCTGGGTGTGGTGACGGCCTCGCTCGAGGTGACGGCCGGAAAGGCAACGCTCGAGCTCGGGGACGCCTCCGGCGCTCTCGCGGCCTTCGAGGCAGCGATCGTCCTGGATCGGGGGAGCGCCGATGCACTGGCGGGCAAGGCTCTGGCGTCCCTGCAGCTGGGCGAGAGCTCGGGTGCGGCGGTCGCCGTAGAGGAGCTGCGGAGGGTGGAACCGGAGCACCCGCTTCTCCAGAGCCTTGAGGCGGCGCTCATCAGCGTGGGTGGGGGAGACTCTGGAACGACGGCTGGCGAGGCCGTGACGGACGACGAGGACTCGGAGCTAGAACGATGAAGCTGCACCACGTCGCGATGCTCTTGCTTGGCCTGGCGGCTTGCTCCGGCGATTCACCGTCACCGGAGGAGGCCCGCGTGGGGCCCGCGTGGTTCGTCGATGAGGCCAGGGAGCGCGGCGTCGATTTCATGCACCGCTCGGGACACGAGGACCGCTTCCTGTTCCCCGAGCTCATGGGGGGCGGCGTCGCACTGTTCGACAAGGAGGGGGACGGGGACCTGGACCTGTTCCTCGTGCAGAGCGGATCGCTCACCCGCCCGGAGACAGCGGACCACCGCCTCTACGAGAACGACGGGGCCGGGCGCTTTCAGGACGTCACCAGCGCCTCGGGAGTCACGCCCGGCGGCTACGGCATGGGCGTGGCGGCCGCTGACTACGACGCGGATGGCGACGTGGACCTCTACATCACCTGCGTGGGGTCGAATCGGCTCCTGCAGAACGATGGGAGTGGCCGCTTCGTCGACGTCACGGATGCGGCGGGCGTGGGCGATGGGTCCTGGGGGACCAGCGCCGCCTTCCTCGACTTCGACGGTGACGGGCACCTCGACCTCTTCATCGCCAACTACGTGGACTGGAGCCTGGCGACGGAGGAGGACTGCTTCGACCCCACCGGCCAGTCGGACTACTGCAGCCCGTTGGCTTACAGCGCGCCCTCTGTCGACACGCTCTATCGCGCGAACGGCGACGGGACCTTCGAGGACGTGACCGCCGCCATGGGGCTCGGGGCGAGCCCGGGCAACGGGCTGGGGGTGGTGACGGGCGACTTCGACGGCGACGGCCTCGTGGACGTCTTCGTCGCGAACGATCAGATGCCCGACTGCCTCTGGGTGCATGGCGAGGACGGGCGCCTCGTGAATCGCGCGGAGCGATTCGGCTGTGCGCGAGACCCGCACGGGAACCCGCGCGCGGGGATGGGCGTGGACGCCGCAGACGTGGAGGGGGACGGCGACCTCGACCTGCTCGTCGTCCACATGGCGCGTGAGCAGGACGGCTTCTTCCGAAACCGTGGCGGCAGCTTCGTGGAGGAGACGCGGCAGTCAGGCATCGGCATGGGGACGTTCCGGCGGACCCGCTTCGGCGTCGGCTTCCATGACTTCAACCACGACGGCTGGCTCGACCTCTACGTGGCCAACGGGCGGGTCAACCAGATGATGCCGCCGATCTCCGAGGACGATATCTACGCGGAGCCCAACAGCCTCCTGGCGGGGACCCCGGCGGGGCGCTGGGAGCCGGTCTCACCTGCGGGTGGGACGAGCCCGGTCGTGGAGCTGACCAGCCGCGGCGCGGCCTTCGGGGATCTCGACGGCGATGGCGCGCTGGACGTGGTCATCGGGAACCGGGAAGGCCGAGTCCAGCTGCTGCGAAACGTGGTCGGGCAGGAGGGCCAGTGGGCCGCCCTGCGGCTGCTCGACGGTGGCCGCGACGCCCTCGGCGCCACGGCCTCCATCGAGGTCGACGGAAAGCCCCAGCGGCGCAGCGTCAAGCCGGGCTACAGCTACTGCAGCTCCAGTGATCCCGCCGTCCACTTCGGGCTCGGCGCCCAAACCGCACCCCTTGAGGTGGAGGTCCGGTGGGCCGACGGTGAGCTCGAGACCTTCGGCCCGGTGCCCCTAGGCGCCCGGTCGAGCCTCGTGCGGGGTCTGGGGCGCTGAGCCGCCCTGATCGCGACTCGGTACACGCTCCCAATTCCCGTCGAACTCATCGTGCGGTGTCGAGACGGTTCGGGCTCCTAGGTCGCGGCCGAGCGAAGGTCGTGAACCTCCAGGGGGGAGACCATGGATACGATCGAGAACCAGATCGATGAGTTCCGCTTCGAAGCGGTGGACGGGGCCAAGGTGCGCATCGTCGAGGAGATGGCCGTCAACGATGACGAGAGGGTGATCCCCTTTCTACTCGAGGTCCTCGCAGACCCCGACGAGTTCGAGCTCGCCCGCGTCAAGTCGGCGAAGCTCCTGTCCTCCGGCTTCGAGTTCCAGCGCGAGCGGACCTGCGAGGTCCTGGCCGAGGTGATCCGGGCCAGCCAAGGGTCCGAGGCGATCTTCATGGCCGCCATGGACGCGGCGAGCGCCTATCACCACCACTCCGCAGAGCTCCGCCGAGCCGTGCAGGAGTACGAGGGACGGCGCGACACGCTCCTTCAAGGGCGAGGGGCGGACGAGGACCGCGCACGCAGGGACGCGGAGCTTGCTCTGGAGTTCCTGGATGAGATGGGCGGCCTCGATCTATGAGCCCCGACCGCTGAGCCCCGACCGCTGAGCGTCAACCCGTGGGTCTTGAACTCGGGTGCCAGCCCGGAGTCTCCAGCGCAGCGTCCCTACCGCAGCGTCCCTACCGCAGCGTCCCTACCGCTGGGGCCGGGACCAGGCTCAGGAGTCGATCCTTGCGGGCAGCGGCTCGCCTTCGGGGACGAAGCTCATGGACACGGAGTTCACGCAGTGGCGCGTGTTCTTGTCCGTGAAGCGCTCGCCCACGAAGACGTGGCCCAGGTGCCCGCCACAATGCTCGCAGAGGATCTCGGTCCGCCGGCCGTCGGCGTCGCGCTCGTGGCGAACGGCTCCGGCGATCTCGTCATCGAAGCTCGGCCACCCGCAGTTGCTCTCGAACTTGTCCTCCGAGAGGTAGAGCGCGGCGTTGCACCGCCTGCAGGTGTAGGTGCCTTTCGCCTTGTTGTCGAGGAGCGCGCCCGTCCCGGGGCGCTCCGTGCCCTTCCTGAGGATGACGTACTCCTCTGAGCTGCTCAGCTGGTTGTACTCACCTTCGGCGGAGTCTTGCATGGGGGATCGGGGGTCGGTGCTGGACGGAGCTTGCTCGCCCGCCGTGGTCAGATCGGCCGTGGAGCCGTCGGAGGTCGAAGCGCCCCTGGCGGGCGCGTCGGGGAGAGGGCCCGTGAGTGACCCCTTGGAGGTCTCCTTGGCCGGCCTTGCCGCGGGCGCTGCGAGCACCGCCGGCGACCCGGTCGAGGCAGTCGAGGCGGTCGAGGCGGCTCCGGCCGCGGAGGACTGCTCTGTGGAGGCCGCCCCTTCGCCTTCAGCCGGGCCGTCCGGCGCAGGGGCGCAGCAGGCGAGCACGGACAGGGCGATGAGGCTGGGGAGGATCTTGGTGCGGCTCATGGGGTGTCTCCGGGTTCTGCAGCATCATGGTCGATGGGCAGCCCCATTGGGAGGCAGCCATTTGGCTGAACCGGAGCTTCTACAGGGTCGGAACCTGCGTCCCGGACCGCCGGGCCCCAGCGCGAGACCCAGCGGCAGCGTGGTACCGGGTGAACAGGGCAAGCCGGGCCTGCGCGCGCCACACGGAGCACTGGCGTCACCGGGGCAACTCGACCTCGACCTCGGTCTCCTCGCCGGAGCGGATCTCGAACGAGATGGGGTCGGTCGCGCGCCGCGTTGAGTTGTTGTTGGGCTCGGACGTCTCCACCATGACGGTCCATTCGCCGGCGGCGAGCCCGCCCACGCGGGCGCGTCCAGCGCGCAGGATCTCGACCTTGGATTGACCCGAGGACTCCTCGTCGGCCGGGACGAGGGTGACCCATGCGACCCCCTCCGCTTCCCCGTTGTCTGCGAGCACAAAGAGCGCTGAGCCGCCCTGGGCGAGCTTCACGGAGCCCACATCGAGGGTCCTTCCCTGGCCCACCGTGAGGTCGGGGAGCACGCGGTCTGTGAAGCCGGGAGCCTTCAGGACGAGCTGGAGGGTGGACTCGGACTTCACGCCCTTGATCTGGAAGCTTCCGTCCGAGCCGGTCTTCACCCCCGTCTCGGTCATCCCCAGGAACTGGCGCGAGATCCTCGCGGACTCGTCCCCAAGAGAGCTGCGGATCTCCACCCGCGCGCCAGCGACCGGGTCGCCCTTGGGATCGACGGCGCGGCCCTTGATCGAGCTGATGGCGAGGTCGAAGGAGACGGTGTTGACGCCCACCTCGACATCGATGTCGACCCGTGCGGCCATGGTCAGGTCCTCATGGCGGATCAGCGCCGCCGCTGGACCTGTCCCGAGGTCTGCGATCTCGAAGCGGCCCTCGGCGTCTGTCGTGTCCGTCGATGGCTGGTTGCCAAAGCCCGCGAACTGGTCCTGGATGTTGATGAAGCGCTCACTGCGGTCCGCGTCCGCGGCGGACACGATCGACAGCCGTGCCCCCTCGGCTGGCTGGCCGCTAATGAGCACTACGCCCTTGAGGGTGGCCGAGGTTGGCAGGAGGTAGTCGAAGCGCACCTTCGCGCTGGCGGCCAGCTCCACGGTCCGCCAGTCGCTCTGCTCGTCGCCCATCCCCCGGCGTCTGCCGAACGGCTGACCGGCGTTGCGCATGGCGCGCACCTCGTAGGCGCCCGCGGGGAGGCCGTCGAAGACCGCGATGCCGTCCTTGCCGGACGCCTTGCCCGCTTTCCAGGGGCGTGACTCATCCATGCTCCGGCACTCCACGCGGGCGCCGGGGATGAGGAGCTCTCCATCACCGACGACGGCGACGGACAGCTCCGCCCCGCGCGACATGGTGATGCGGGCCGTCTGTCCATCCGCGCGGCGGATCAGTGGCTCCTCGAGGTAAGTCCCGTAGCCCCGGGCCTTCACCTCGAGGCGCGCCTCGGGGTCCGCGAGGTCGGACAGCTGGCAGCGGCCCTCTCGGTTCGTCTTGGCCCAGACCTCCCGCCCGTTGGCGCCGAGCATCATCTCCCTCGGGTTGGCCTCACGCCGGTTGGAGAGCGTGACCCGAGCCTTGCGGATGGGGCGCCCCGTGGTGGCGTCGACCACTTCGAATTCGAGGCGGCGTGCTCGCTCAAGCTCGAGGGTCCCGCCGGTTGCGAGGGCGCCCTCCGCGACGGTGATCGGCGGCGTGACGCCGCGCTGGTAGCCAGGGGCGTCGACGGTCACGGTGAGCTCCGCCTGCTCTGCCCCGGGGCGGAGCTCGTGTAGCGTCAGCTTGCCGTTCTTGATCCGCTTCGGGGGGCGCCCGCCCTTGGGGGTCAGCATGACCTTGGCGGATCGCTCACCCCACTTCGCGAGGACCGTCAACTCCTCGATCGGCTTGCGGCTGATCCGGTCAATGACCTTCAGCTCCACCTGCGCGCCGGGATCGAAGTTCAGGGAGGTGAACGAGCCGTCGGCGGTAGCCTCCACCGCGTTGGAGAGCAGCACCGTCTCGACAAACTGCCGCCGCTCCATGGCCTGGATCCGGTAGCGACCACCGGGCTCGAGCCCGCCGAGCTCGAAGCTCCCGTCCTCCTTGACCTCGGCGGTCTCTTCGCCTGCCGGCGAGAGGCGTGCCGCCATGAGGGTCTGGAAGCGCGACTTGCCGTCCGACGCGACAGGCTCCAGGGTCGTGGCCGCGACCTTGCCGTACTGCCGGCCCTGCGGGTAGCCGGACACGACGCCGCGGATCACTCCGGCGCGCTCCGCCGTGATCTCGACGTTCAGCAGGACGTCCCCAGCTCGTTTGGCGCCGCTCTCGAAGCGTGCGGGCATGATGGAGTCGTGCTCGGCCAGGAGGACGATCTTCCCCTCGGGCTCGTGCTCCAGCTGAAAGCGCCCCTCGGCGTCGGTGGTCTCGAGGCCAAGGAGGTTCGAGAAGCCGATCTGATCCATGGTCGCGATCATCTGGTCCCCCTCGCGTTCAATGCGGCGAACTCGAGCTCCCTCGATCGCTCGGCCCTGGTCGTCGCGGACCCATCCCTCTACGACCACCGCCGGCGCGAGGATGACGTCCCCGAGATCCGTGGTGCTCTCCTGCCCGAAGATGTGCTTGGCCGGGGCGTCCACGAAGCCGCGGACGTCGGCCTTGACCCCGATCGTCAGTCCGAGCGGCTCCGAGTCCTTTGCCTCGAAGCGGCCGTCCTTTCCGGTGACCGTCTTGATGCGAAGCTGGCGGGTCCCGCCGAAGGACCGGATAGCGATCGTGTTGGCCTGCTCCCACGGCATCAGCTCGACGGGCACGCCCGCGAGGGGCCGCCCGGCCGCGTCGAGGATGCGGCCGCGGTAGGGGCCGTCCTCGGCGACCTTTCCGAGCCTGGGCCGCACCTGGTTTCGGACCTTGGAGACCTCGCTCAAGGTGCCCGCCTCGGCCACCTTCCGGGAGCCTTCGGACGGGCGTACCTCCAGGACGGACAGTTCGGCGTCGGCCTCCTGTCCGTCCGCCCGGACGACCTCGGACGGGCCGCTGCCGACCCTCTCGGTCTTGGAGGTGGGGCCCGTTCCGGACAGGAGGAAGACGCCAAGCGCCACCGCGGCGAGCGCTGCGGCGACGAGGAGGAGGGCGGAGTTCTTACGAGGCATGGGCTTGGCGGGGGAGGCTGAGTTGGCATCACATGCGCCGGGGCTTGCCAGATCGTCGCACTTCCGGCGCTTTTTCGCGTCAGGGCTTCTGGACGGCTGCTGGAGGGCCAGGTCGACGGCGTGATGGGGAGCGCTCGGGCCCCATCACGCCGTCGGCGGCTGGAGGGCGGCGAGTGACCAGGAGAGAGCCTTGGGCGGTCTCGTGTCCGGTGGATGTCCCCGGCGAGGTCTCGAGGCTGCCCATCTCCTCCTCATGGCGCCGGTACCGCGCGCGCTCTCGAGGATCCGAGCGGAGAGCGCTGAGGGACCTGCACGAGGCATACGCGGTCCGACCAGGCGGGGCGCTGGGTGTGCACGGAACAGGGGCGGGCACCGGCGCTCGATGCAGGGGTGATCAATGGTGAGCGGGCCGCTCTATTGGGCAGGCGCTGAGGGGCAAACCAGCGCCCTGACCGAGCGTGCCAGTCGATGGCACCAGCCGAGTCGGCCAGCAGGGCAAGCTCGCGAAGTGGGCACACGAGAGCTGTCCACGGGGGACAAGGGGGGCTGCTGCTCTCAGCGCCCGGTGGCGCGCCAGGAGTCCGCTGCGCGCCCCAGGGAGACGCAGAGGAAGCGACGCGATGGGTGGGCACCGATAGCGGGAGGTTCCAGAGGGCCGGCCCGCGTTCCGCGCTGAGGTGGACGTCAACGTGGACAGTCTCATCCCGCAGCAGCACGCCGCCGGCGCCGAGTCCCCCGATCACCCTGACGCCTTCCTCGTCGATTGCCGGCGGTACCGGGAGTCGGTCCTCTCGATCGACGACGGCGTCGGCCGTCTTCTCGATGCGCCGGATGCGCCGGGTACGTCAGGGGAGCGCGACCGGACCGTGATGATCTTCACTTCAGACAACGGGCTCATGCTCGGCGAACATGGCCGGCGCCAGAAGGCCGTGGCCGACGAGCCGTCCATCCAGATCCCCCTCGCCGTACGCTCCTCCTCGTGGGGCCGCGGTTCGGCTCGGTGAGCGGATGAGCCGTCGCGGGGGAGGAGTGGAAGTACGTCCGCGTCGCGGCGACGCGCGGCGAGCAAGGGGCGCTCTTCCACCCCGCCGAGGACTCCGCGAAGGACCCCGCGGAGGACCCCGCGGAGCGGCTCGAACTCATCGGGGATCGGTCGAGGGGCCGTTGCTGGAGCGCTGCAGCGCCGTCGTGGATGCCGAGGTCCTTCGACGGATTCTGAACCGGCCACGGCGCCTCCGGTTTGGCGAGAGGCATTCCGACCCCTGAGCGATGCCTTCAACCTCGCGCGAGGGGGGGGCCGGCCCTTCGTGGAGGCCTTTGGACTTCGGAGTGGGTCATCGGGCCGCCCCGGGGCCAGGCCGGTCCCAAGGGCTCGCAGTCCCGCGCGATGCGCCTGAACGCCGGCCTTGGCGGTGAAATTAGAACGGGGCCCCGCGCAAGCTGCGCGGGGCCCCGTTCGTCAGTGAAGAAGAGCCCTCAGGGGGGCCTCGCTCACTCGTTGGCGGCCTTCATGGCCTCGCGGATAATCGGGGCCTCGTCCAGGAACTCGAGCCCGGCTTCCTCGTCGGCGTCCGGCGCTCGATCGATCCACACCTTGGACTGGTCCTCGAACTTGCCTCGCAGGAGGTGCTCGGCGAGGGGGTCCTCGATGTGACGTTCGATGGCCCGTCGGAGCGGTCGCGCGCCGTAGTCCTCGTGGAAGCCCTTGTTGATCAGGAAGTCGATGGCGCTCTTCGTGAGCTCAACCTCGATGTCGTGCTCCGCGAGGCGCGCCCGGACCTCGTCCAGCTGCAGGTGGACGATGCGGGAGAGGTCCTCGTTCGTGAGCGTGTTGAAGACGATTGCCTCGTCCACCCGGTTGAGGAACTCGGGGCGGAAGTGCCGCTCGACCTCGACCATGACGTCCGACCGCATCTTCTTCTTCCGGTCGCCAGCGTCCGCGGACGCCTGGTCGAACCGGCCGAAGCCGAGCTGGGCGCCGGCCTTCATCGTGTGCGAGCCGAGGTTACTCGTCATGATCAGGATGACGTTCTTGAAGTCCACGTGGCGCCCGAATGAGTCGGTCAGGCGGCCCTCCTCCATGATCTGGAGGAGCATGTTGAACACATCGGGGTGGGCCTTCTCGATCTCGTCCAGCAGGACGACCGAGTAGGGGCGACGGCGCACCTTCTCGGTGAGCTGCCCGCCCTCCTCGTAGCCGACGTAGCCCGGAGGCGCGCCGACGAGTCGGGAGGCGTTGTGCTTCTCCATGTACTCGCTCATGTCCATGGTGATGACGTTGTCTTCATCACCAAACATGAACTTCGCGAGCTGCTTGCAGAGGTAGGTCTTACCGACGCCGGACGGGCCGAGGAAGAGGAACGTGCCCATGGGGCGGCGCGGGTCCTTCAGGCCAGAGCGGGAGCGGCGAACAGAGCGGGCGATGGCCGCGATGGCGTCGTCTTGGTTGATGACGACCGTGCTGAGCTCGACCTCCATCTGGAGCAGGCGCTCGGCCTCGGCCTTCTCGAGGCGCGTCAGCGGGATGCCGGTCATCTTAGAAACGGTCTCCTGGATGACGTCGATGTCGACCTCGCCGACGGACTCCTTCTCCTGCTGTTCTTCGCGCCATTCGTCCTGGATCTGCTCCTTCTTCTTCTTGAGCTGGTACGCCTGGTCGCGCAGCTGTGCGGCGCGCTCGAAGTCCTGGGAGGCGACGGCCTCATCCTTGTCGAGGTCGAGTTGCTCGATCTCCTTGGTGATCTCGCGCAGGTCGGGCGGCGGGACCATGGACTTGATCCGAACGCGGGCACCGGCCTCGTCCATCACGTCGATGGCCTTGTCCGGGAGGAACCGGTTGTTGATGTAGCGCGTCGAGAGCTCGACGGCGTTCTCAAGCGCCTCGTCGGTGTACTTGACCCGGTGGTGGGCCTCGTACCGGTCGCGCAGCCCCTTGAGGATGGCGACGGCTTGCTCGGGGCTCGGCGGCTCGACGTTCACCGACTGGAAGCGCCGCTCGAGGGCGCCGTCCTTCTCGATGTGCTTACGGTACTCGTCGAGAGTTGTCGCGCCGATGCACTGGATCTCACCGCGGCTGAGGGCTGGCTTCAGCACGTTCGAGGCGTCGATCGCGCCCTCGGCGCCGCCGGCACCCACGAGCGTGTGGAGCTCGTCGACGAAAAGGACCACGTCCTTCACTCCGCGGCCCTCGGTCATGACCGCCTTGATGCGCTCCTCGAACTGGCCGCGATACTTCGTACCAGCGACCATGAGGGCGAGATCCAGGACGACCATGCGCTTGCCGCGCAGGATCTCGGGGACCGTGCCATCGACGATCTGCTGGGCGAGTCCCTCAACGATGGCGGTCTTGCCGACGCCGGGCTCGCCGAGCAGGACGGGGTTGTTCTTCGTGCGGCGTGAGAGGATCTGGACGACCCGCTCGATCTCGAGCTCCCGTCCGATGACGACGTCGAGCTTGCCCTCGCTCGCGAGCTCGGTCAGGTCACGGCCAAAGCTGTCGAGCGCCGGGGTCTTCGACTTCGAGTTCCCGGACTGTCCGCTCGGGCCCTCCTCGCCGACGCCCGTCTCATCGTCTTCCTCGTCAGCGGTGTCGGCGCCGAGGAAGTCGAGGACCTCCTCGCGGACGTCCTCCAGCTTCACACCGAGGTTGAGCAGCACCTGCGCGGCGATGCCCTCGTTCTCCTTGATCAAGCCGAGGAGCAGGTGCTCGGTCCCGATGTAGTTGTGGCCGAGGTTCCCGGCCTCCTCCATCGAGAGCTCCAGCACCTTCTTGGCGCGGGGGGTGAAGGGCAGCTGGCCCATGGTCACCATGGAGGGACCGGTCTTGACGATCTTCTCCACCTCCATGCGGATCTTGTTCAGGTCGATCCCCATGTTCTTGAGGACGTTGGCGGCGACGCCGCTGCCCTCCTGAACGAGGCCGAGGAGGATGTGCTCCGTGCCGAGGTACTCGTGGTTGAACCGCTGCGCCTCCTGGCGAGCGAGGTTCATGACCTTCTTGGCGCGGTCCGTGAAACGATCGAACATGCTTTTCGTGTGGTGTCTTCCGAGGGCCTGTCGGGGACCGACCCCGGCTGGGGCGGCCTCGAAAGGACCTGGGAGCGGTAGTTGATTGCCCGCGCTTGCGGCGGCGTCGGGCGGGTGCGGGAGGGGCAGAACCTCTTGGGTTCTATTCTTCGGCCTTCAAGGCCCAGGAGTTGACGGTCCGTCGTCCAGACTGCCCTGGGCGGCCCGTGGAGCCCCTTTCATTGGGGCTCACGAGGACTTCGGTACGCTCGAAAAATCGCGGGCTGAGGAGGAGACCCTGCGGGTCGAAGCCTCCTGGGGCGGATGATGCCATCCGACCCCCGAAGGTCCAAGGACGGCCGCCTGGCTCCGGGAACGGCTGCCCCCGAGCCCAGGGGTGGACGTCGGGGCCAAGCGACAGGCGACAGGAGCCTCGGCGGCCTTGGGGGTGGGTGGGGTCAGGCCGCCAGACCGCCTCAGGACCTCTTGAGGCATGAGCAGGCGGCGGAGCCCTTCGGCTTGAGAGCAGGGGGGGGGCGGGGGGCTGGAGGCGTCGCAAGGGCAAGCATCAGGAGCCTGAGGGGCGGCCAGGGCCCATCGGTCCAGGGCTCCATGGCTCCACGGCTCCACGGCTCCACGGCTCCACGGCGGCTCGGGCCCTGGGGCCGACTCCTTCCCAGGGGCGAGTCGCCGCTCAGGGTCCGCCATGTGCTCGCGACTGGGAGGATGGCGAATCGGAGCGCGCACGGCTGGAGCGTGTCGAGGTCGTGCTCATGCTCGGACTCCGCTGGCGCTGAGGCCAGCCGGAGGCCCGGAGCAGGCAGGGGGCCGTAGACCGCCCGGCATCGAAGCCGGCGGGTTGGCAGGGGCAGCAGGCCGGCAGGGGCAGCGGGCCCCGAGCTCGAGGCGACGCCGCCGGAGCGCGCGTGCGTCAGGAGGGCGATGCGGACTCTTCGTCCGCGGCGGCGTCGCGCTCCTCGGTCAGGCGCTGGACCTCATCGCGCAGCTCTGCAGCCCGCTCGAAGTCCTCCTCCTTGACTGCCCGAGTGAGCTCGCTCTCGGCCTCCTCGATCCGGCGTTTCCGCTGGTTGGCCTCGGGGCAATGCCCGGGGACGCGCCCGGAGTGGGTCGAGGCGCCATGCATCCGCTCCAAGAGCCCCTCGAGGTAGTCGGAGAACACCTCGTAGCACTCACTGCAGCCTAGCCGGCCCTTGCGCCGCAGGCTGTCCTCCGTGGTGCCACAGCTCGGACATTTCCGGACGCTCTTCGGGGCGTGCTTCTTCGACTTCAGCGCAGACATCTGAAGGAGCTTCCAGACTTCATCCATGGGCTTGTGCTGGACCTCTCCGCCCGGAAGTTCCATCTCCTGCGCGCAGGTCTCGCAGAGGTGATGCTGCTCGACCTGGTTGCCGGATTCACCCGGGCCCAGGAAGTTCTGCACCTCGTCGATGTGCACCGTGGCGTTTGATTTTTGGCACTGCTGGCAGAGCATTCTGAATCAGGGCTCGTCGCCCTGGACCACCGTCTTAGGCGTGGGCGCGGGCGCGGTCAATAGGAGGAGTCGGATCGTTCGCCGGGGGTGCCGCATCGGTCCAGCTCCCTGCCCTGGACTCGCCGAACCGTCCATTCCGGGGACCCGGCGCCTCTGGCCCTCAGGGCCGCATCGGTGGAGGGGCACCACGGGAGGGGCACGATGGGGAGGCACGATTGGAGGATCAATCGGCTTCAGGTGGTCCTGGGTCGGGGTCGGGAAGGACCCCTCGGAACGCCATGGCGCGCTCCTTGAAATTGGCATAGCGGTCGAACGACGCGCAGGCCGGGGAGAAGAGGACCGTCTGTGCGCCCTCGCGCTCGGCGATGGCCATGGCCCGCAGGGCGGCGTCCTCTGCCGAGGCACACTCTGGCCCGCTGTCTACCGCTGCGCCCGCTTGCCGGGCGGCGCGGGCAAGTTCGGCGGCAGCCGCGCCGAAGGGCACCATGATCCAGTCCCCGCTCGCCGCGAGGCTCCGGGCGAGCGGCTCAAGGCTGACGCCGCGCTTGGCTTGTCCGCCGGCCACGAGGATCGAGCGGCCGGCGGACGGGACGCTCTCCACCGCGGACAGCGTGGACTCCGGCGTCGTCGAGACGCCGTTGTCGATCACCTCCACGGACCCGCCTCCAGCCCTGAACCGGCCGAGGGACTCCATTCGATGGCTGAGCCCTCGGAGGTCAGGGATCCCCCGGCGGAGATCCTCGGCACGTAAGCCAAGCTGAAGGCCCGCCGCCAGGGCGACGAGCAGGTTCGCTCGCTGGAACTCTCCGGGAACACAGAGCGCCGAGGTGTCGGCTACCTGCACGGCGGTCTTCCCCGTGTGGTCGAAGGCCTCGGCGCCATCCAGTCGAAAGTCCCCAGCTGCTCCATGGGTCACCAGCCGCTCCACGGTCTGCTGCCGCGCCAGCTCCGCGAGCTCCCCGTGGGGGACCACGGAGACTCCACCTTCCCTGACGAGGTTCATGAGCTGGAGTTTGGTGTCGCGGTAGCGCACCGCGGTTCCATGGCGCTCGAGGTGGTCAACTCCGATGTTGGTGATAGCGGCGACGTCGACCGTCCTCTTCACGTCCTGCGGGAGGTGCTCCAGCTGATAGGACGACAGCTCAAGCACGAGTACATCGCGTTCCGAGAGGTCATCAAGGTGCTCGAGGAGCGAACCGCCGATGTTCCCTCCAAGCAGGCACCGCCCCGATGAGTCCAGCGCCGACGCGATGAGATCCCTCGCGAAGGATGCCGTCGAGGACTTCCCGTGTGTCCCCGTGATCGCCACGACCCGGGCCGGGTTGTGTTCGAGGAGGAGGGCGGTGGCTGTGGTGACCCGCACGCCGCTGGATCGCGCCAGCTGGATCCACGGAGAAGTGGGGGGGACGGCCGGGTTGACGATGAGCACATCGGTCTGCTCGAAGTCCTCCTTCCGGTGACCGCCGAGCGCGAGATGGACCGGGTGCGGAGAGCGAACGTCCTCGAGCTCCTGCGCCGCGGAGCTCAGGGCCTCGCGGCTCTTCTGGTCGGTCACGGTCACCCGGGCGCCCTGGCGCAGGGCCCAGCGCGCGGCGCCCGCGCCGCCCCCGAACAGACCGAGGCCCATCACGGTCACGCGCAATCCTGCGAGACTCTGCACTCCGGCCGTGCCGCGGCTGCTCATGGTCCCGGCTGATCCGGCTCGGCGACAGCTGTCGTGGCCGCCGCAGGGCCCCCAGATGGCTTCCCCTCTTGCTCCATGGCGGCGGCTCGCGCGCGGCTCTCGCTTCGCACACGTATGGCCTCCTCGATGAACGAGGCGGTCACTGGGTCGGCTTCCTCTCCGGTTGCGGGCAGCAGATCGACGTGGAACGCCTGCCGATCGTTGATTCGGATGGGGTTGAGGATCTCCGTGAAGATGTCGACCGGGAAGTAAGTCCACCACGGCGCCTTGAGGTCCAAGGGCTCGCTGTACAGGCGCGAACCGGCGCGATACATCGTGAGCCGCCGGGTGCCGTAGTGGTCGATCGGGACCTCCACGGGGGTCGCACCGACCAGCTCGTCATCCAGTCGGACCTCGGCGCCGAGGGGGGTGGACGTCAGCGACAGGGTCCGCTCGCCGCGGCAGCCCGCGAGCGCCGCCAGCGCGAGGACGGGCACGAGGATTCCCGGGCCCTCGCGGCGGCGCGGCGAGCGCCGTATTTGGGCCTGGCTCATCGTTTGAGAATGCGGACCGAGGGCGCGTGGATCCCGCGGATTCCGGGGAATCAAAGGGCAGCGATAGATCGGCATTACCGGCGCGCCATGGCCGGGTGATCCAGCGCTAGGATTTTAGCTTCAGCTCTCCCTGCAACAGCACTCTTCATCTCGATGACCCGCCGCCTACTGATCGTCAGCCTCGTCCTCGCCTTCACGCCGGCATGCCGGAACCTCTCGAGCTTCCTGGAGGACCAGGGCCCGGTGGATGGGATGACCGTCACTCCAGCCGCTGACGACGAGGCGCCCTCGAAGGAGGTGACGCTGCGGACGGACGACGGCGCGGACTGGATCCAGATCGTCTCAGGGGAGTGGCTGCGAGGCGAGATCCTTCGCGTACGGGACGACAGCCTCGACTTTGACAGCGACGAGCTGGGCGATCAGGCCTTCGACTTTGGCGACGTGCTGCGGATCATCAGTCCGAACCACCAGGTGGTCTTGACCGAAGATGGACGGATCTTCGAGGGACAGCTGTCGGCGGACGGATCATCCATCTGGATCGAGGGTGACAAGACGGTGAAGATCCCCCGCTCCGATGTGCTCTCGGTCCTTGCCGTGGACGGCGACGGGATCTCGACCTGGTCTGGGGAGGTCTCTGCGGGCATCGCAATCCGAACCGGAAACACGGAGCAGACGGATTACTCGGCGGTCCTGGCGGCAACCCGGGAGACCGCGCGCACGAGGTGGGCTAGCCGTTACAGCGGCGCGATCAGCCAGGTGAACGGCACGGAGACAGCCAACAATCACCGCATCGGTAGCACGTACGATCTCTTCGTCACCAAGCGCACGTTCTTCACCGTGCCGGGCGTGGATATCTACAGGGACCCCTTCCAGAACATCGGGGTGCGAGTCACGCCCTATGCGGCGATCGGCTACGAAGTGGTCGACACCGCAGATCACATGCTCGCCGTGAGCGCGGGGCCCGCGTTTCAGTACCAGCGCTTCGACTCCGAGCTGGCGTCAGGCGGAGCGACCGACAGTTCCTTCGCTGGCGTCTTTTCGACTCTCTACGACTGGGACATCACGGGGGACGTGGAGTTCAACGCCAAGTACAACATCACGGTCCCAATGCCTGACATTGATGAGTACAACCACAACGTCGTGGGCACGCTCTCCGTTGATCTCTCGGGTGATCTTGACCTGGACTTCTCGGTGACCTGGGACCGGATCAACTCGCCGGAGGCCAACTCGAGCGGGATCGTTCCCAAGAAGGACGACTTCCGCATGACCATCGGGGTCGGCTGGACCTTCTGAGGGGCGCGGTGCTCCAGGTTCGAGCCGGCGGTCCACGGCTTGCTCCATCGGTTGCAGCGCTCGACGCAGCGGAGAGGCGGAGCTTGGCTGCGCGCGCGGACCCGACGAGCCAGAGCAGCCTTGCGGGTCTGGTGCCGAGTTGGGTGCCGAGCTCGGTGCGGGGGACGAGCGGTTCGAGGCGCGGGCGCTCCGGAATCTGCGTGCTCACCTCGACGAGCCCGCGTCGTTTGCGCTGGCTCGCCGGCGTCATTCGCTCCCGCTGGTCCAACGGCTGATCACGGGACCTGCCAGCGGGTGGACAGATCTCAGGTCGCCCACTCTCAGAGTCCCCGTCTCCTGGGTCTCCACTGCCTGGGTCTCCACTGCCTGGGTCTCCACTGCCTGGGTCTCCACTCCCTGGGACTCGACTTCCAGGGTCCCCACGCCCAGGGTTCTAACGCCCAGGGGCATCAAGGGGGCATCCGCCGTCACGGCGCGCGCGGGGTCCGGCGCCCCCGTGCCCTCTTCTAGCCAGACCGCGGCCCATCCCTATGGGAGATGGGTGGCGGAGAGGGTGGGATTCGAACCCACGGAACCCGTGAGGGCTCACCGCCTTAGCAAGGCGGCGCATTCGGCCACTCTGCCACCTCTCCGCACGGGCGGGGAGGATAGCGACCGTCGTCGCCTGTGGCTCCGATGAGTTTCCGGAAATCCTGGGGACGTATCCCGGAAGGAGGAATCATGGGAAAAGCATCAAGGGGGGATCCAGATCGCCACAATGTCGTCCGAGGTGCTGCGTAGGCGCATGCGAAGCTCGGCTTCTCCCGCGGGGAGAGCCGGACGAGCAGCCCGCCTGGGCGCCAGAACTGCCCCAATGTCCGATCACTCCCAAAACCTTGACGTCGCAGTAGGCGGCCTCGCGGGCGGCCCTCCGGCGCGCTCGGCGCCCTCGCGAGGGGATCTGGGCCACGCCCTCTTCCGGCTCTGGATGCTCAATGTGCTGGCGGGCACCCTCGTGGGGTCCCTCTGGTTCTTCGACGCGCCGGTGGATCGAGCGCCGTGGATCCGAGTGTACGTGTCGCTCGCTCTGGTCTCCTCGGTGGCGGTACTCGCCCTGGTGCCCGGCGCGGCGTTCCTCGTCATCTGGCGCTGGATCAGGAGCTGGCGCCTCGCCTGCCTGCTCGCGGGCTTCGTCGGGGCATGGTTCCTCGCCATCCTCTACACGGACACGATCGTCTACCGGCTCCTGCGCTATCACTTCTTTGACAGCGCGGTCCTCAATGTCGTCCTGACCAAGGGCAGCGGAGACTCGATCATCCTCGGCGCCTACGTCTGGGAGACGGCGGGGCTGGTCATCGGGGGGCTCACCCTGATCCAGTGCCTCTGCTCGGCGTGGTTCGCACGCCGGATCCAGGGGCTCAACGAGGAAGGCGTGCGCGGCAACCTCTTCCTGCAGCCGAAGACGGTCGTGGTGCTCGGGCTGCTCCCCACGCTGCTCTTCAGCCAGTCGGTCAGCGCCGCGGCGGATGTCGCTCAGCACCGGGAGGCGCTGCGCGCGATCCAGCCGATCCCCGTGGTCCCGAGGGTGCGGCTCGGGCAGATCATCGAGCCGCTCCTCGACCCGGAGGCCGCCCGTCCGCCGGAGATGGACCTGCTGCCGGTGGACGCGAAGCTCGACTGGCCGCACGAGCGCCCGCAGCTCCCCGCGGACGCTCCCAGGCA